>ERZ761592.282-NODE-282-length-20772-cov-35.391707_pt1 | contig 20772 bp, 23 predicted proteins | sample MGYA00433095_ERZ761592 | MGnify/ENA primary metagenome ERZ761592 (study PRJEB28899, sample SAMN03785554) | bioreactor sludge metagenome | biome: EBPR Sludge; feature: EBPR Bioreactor; material: 0.22µm filtered reactor supernatant | place: Saint Lucia: Queensland... | reverse complement strand
GGTTTTGCAGCTCCAGCAAATGGCGCATGGCGTGATATTCGACGCGCGCGCCCTCGATGTCGTGGCCGTCTTCGGCCAAGCGCTGGAGCAGGGCGGGCAACGGGCGAGATTGCGCCCGCGCGAGTTCGGCCCACGTCAGCCAGCCGCTTCGCCCGATCTGGTTGGCGGGCTGCCAGAACGACAGCGGGAAGTGATATTTCCCCTTGAGCCTGGGGAGCAATTCTCCTTCCAGGTCCAACCGCGCCACCAGGGACAGCACCTCGCCGAAGCATTCGGCCGGCACCTCTTTATAGCCGACGCCGAATTTGCTCTTGATGCTGCTCCAGCACTTGATCGCCGCGCTGGCTTGTTTCTCGTGCGCCAAACGCTCGACGCGAGATTTCACCAGGGCCTTGATGGCATCCTGCTGCTCGGCCGTCAGCCCGCCCGGCAACGCCTTGCGGGTTTTCTCGGGGCGGAAGCGGGGAGTCGGAACGGACGCGTTCTTCAGGTAAGCATCGAACACCAACACAATTTCTGCCTGCACATCGAATGCCTTATCGGTTTCCGACTTCATGCAGATAAAGATGGCTTGCTTTTGGTTGAGATAGTATTCCTGGACTTCTTGAGCGGTCCTGTTCCCGCCTTCGATACGCCGCGCCACGGTGGCGCACTGGCCAAAGTTCAACAACTTATTCAAATTGCGCTTGATGATCTTGCGGATGTCGCGAGGCTGCGAGAACCCCAGATGTTCGGCCAGTTGCAGATCATGGACGCGGGGTTCGCCTTCAACAACGGACAAGGACAAAGCGGTATTCATGATGATGTCTCTACGGTTTCAAGTTACCGACCCTTTGCTTTGAGTAGGGCGGCGGGACTCAACTTGAGCATCGTAGAACGCTCGGACGGATATTCAGCTTGCGCCTTATTCCCCGTTCCTCATCCCGCCATAGAGGGTATGGCGACGCACGGACGGATTCCGGGCATAAAAAAACCGCTGCTGACGGGAGACGGATGGCCGTCTACGAATTTCAAGTACCGTCAGCTTACGCCCGCCGGGTGGCGGGGTCAATCCTTTCAATCAATACGGCAAATCCCATACGCCCGCTGTCATTTCGTCATTAACGCTTTTCGAGCAAAAGTACTGCTTTATACCAACATAAGCGCCCATTCTATTTTTTGCGTTCAGCGCAAGCACAACGACCGTTGCGCCATCTTGCATACGAAACATACGCGCGCCCTCACGAACAACGCTGTAAGGATCAAAGAAACTACTTCTCAACATGCCAAAACAAGCATCGGAAACTTTTTTCAGCGCATCGGGGGAAACCTCAAGAAGTTGCGGGGCAACAACCTGAGAGCTAGATTTATTTTCTTGCTGCCAACGCGATTGGTTTCTCGCCTGATCAGCTTGCAAATAGCGCTGATTGGTATTTGGGTCAGTGTAGATTGTCGCTCTGGGGGTATAAGACTCTTTAGAGAAGTCGCTTGGCGCTGGGGCCGACACGGGGGCGGTTTGTATCCGCCTTCTTTCAAGCCCCCGCTGTTCCGCTTCTCGAAACATCTTTTTTTCGGCTTCGGACATCTGCCCGAAGGACGCGCCAGCGACCAAGAGAAAGAGGCAGGCTGTAAACGCTTTCATAATATTACCGCCGTTTCATCGATTCTTTCAGCAGTTGCAAGCGCATCATATTGTCCTCGTGCATCTGCTGTTTCAGGTTGCGGACCTCTTGTTGGTGAGCTTCAATCGCCCGCGCCTTCGCGAATTCCGCGCGCCGGTTGGCATCGTCGGCCTCCTTCTGACGGGCGTCCCGCAGCATCTCCTTTTCTCCTTCGCGCAGCCCGCTTTGCGCGGGGGAAGCGCCCGCCGCCGGGGCGCTATTTCGATCCTGCAACGGGACAGTTTCAGTCTGCCCGCCGCTGGAACCGCCGTTATCCCGAACGCTCATTCGAGCGCCTTCTGGGCATTCCTTCTGCTGGTAAATCGCCTTTCCGTCTGGATCCGGACACTTGTAAATCTTCTGCCCGAAGGCCGACGAGCCGATCAACGCAAGGCCAAACGCCACAACCGCAAGCTTCATCTGAGCGCTCCTTTATGCCATCCATGCGTTACAGCATAACCCGCGCCAAGCTGGGGTCAAGCCGTGGCTAACCTGCAAAGCACCATCGACCTCATTTTCAACGGCGTCGACAACGCCTCGGAGGTCGCCAAGCAGGTCAGCGGGAGCTTGGGGGATCTTGCGAGTTCGGCCGAGGATATCAGCGCGCCGTTTGCCGACTTGGCCGGCAAAGTCGCCGTGGTTCAGACCGCCATGACCGCGCTGGCGGGCGTTATCGGCGCGCTGGCGTTCAACGAGTCCGCAAAGTTCCAAGCCTCGCTCTCGGACTTGCAAAAACAAATGGACGCCAGCGAAGGCAGCGCGGCCGATTTCGGCCAACGGCTCGAATCGCTGGCGCTGAAGTACGGCCAGAACAACAACGAGCTGGTCAAATCCGCCGCCGATTTCAAAGCGGCCGGCTACGACATCGACACCTCGATCAAGCTCGTTAAAAGCTCGATGGATTTGGCCATCGCCGGCGGCGTGGAAACCTCGGCGGCAGTGGATGTGATGAACCGCTCGCTCGCCGGGTTCCAAGTGCCGGCGAGCGAAGTCGCGCGCGAGGCCCAGCACATCGGCGACGTGCTGAACAAAACCGCCGACCTCACCAAATCCAGCTTTGGCGAGCTGGCAATCGGATTCGCCGACCTGTCACCCATCGCCAAACAAACCGGGCTGTCCATCGAAGAAACCTTCGCGGTGCTCTCGAAAGTGGTGGACGTGTTCGGCTCCGGCTCGGAAGCCGCCAATGGATTGAAATCGGGTTTTCTGTCTCTGGTCGATCCGAGCAAAGAAGCGGCGAAGGCGATGGCGGCGATGGGCGTCGACATCAAGGGTGCGGACGGCTCGCTCAAGTCGGTCAAAGACATCCTGGCCGATCTTGCGCCCGCCTTCGGCAAGCTCGATGAAAGCCAGCGCCTCGCGGCGGCGAGCATCATCTTCGGCAAAGACCAGGCCGCCAAGATGGTGCAGGTCATGGAAAATTACGGCGGCGCGATGGAGTTGGCCGCGAAGCTCACCAGAGAAGCCGGCGGCAGCATCGAGCGCGAAGTTACGGCGAAGCTCAGTCTCGCGGAAACCCAGGTGAAGCGGACCGACGAAGCGTTTCGCCAACTGCTCCAGACCATCGGCGATCAGACCTTGGTCAATACCGGCGGCGTCATCGGCTCCATCGGCGATCTGGCCATCGCGTTTCGCGACGTGATCCGATCAGGTTCGCTGGAGCCGCTTTTTTCGGCGCTGCGCTCGCAGCTCGGCGACATCGAAACCTTGTTTAAGACCGTCGCCAACAACCTGCCCGCCGCTTTTTCCGGGCTGAAGTTCGACGGCCTGCTCACCTCGCTCAGCGAGCTAAAGGGCGCGGCGAAGGTGGCGCTCGAAGCGCTGTTTGGGCCTGTCGATATCAGCACCGTGGACGGCCTGCGCGATGCGCTGCAAAAGGTGGAGGACATCATCACCGGGCTGGTGCGGGTAACGGCCGGCGAGCTTGGCGGGTTTGCGCCGTTTTTGAAAGGCATCGGCGCGCTGGCCAACGAGTTTGCGAATGCGGAGGGCGGTACTCAGAAATTTATGGGCACGCTGCTCGGGCTTGGCGTTTCCATCAACGCGGCGAGCGGCTACTTCGAGGGCATCAACACCGCGCTGCTGAGCTTCATCGCCTTTGGCCCGAAACTGGCTCAAATTCCATCGGCCTTGTCGGGCCTCGCGTCCGGACTCTCCGCGTTCGCCACCAGCGCCGCCGGACTTAAAGTCGGAATCGCGGGCGTTGCCACGGGCGTCGGATTGCTGGCGTTTGAAATCACTCGTTTAACCGGACTAGATAAAACCCTAAACGATGTGCTCGCGCCGGATTGGCTGTCGGGCTACCAAGGCGCGACGCTCGGCACCGTCGCCGCCGATGTCGCCGAAAAGCTGGGGCTGCTCCGCCCGTCCGCCGAATCCACTGCCGCCGCGATGGCGGCCCTCCCTCCTGCGTTCGCCAAACAAACCGAAGCCGCCAGGGAAACCAGAACCGAGATTAACGCTTGGCTTGATAAGCAGGAAGCGGCGGCGAAAACGGCGGGCGATACCAAGGGCGAAATCGACGCGCTCACCGAGTCGTTTCGCAAGCAAGGACTCGAATACAACGCCGTGACTGGCGAAATCACCCGCGTCGTGTCGTCGCTTCAGGCTCTGCCATCGGGCAAAACCGCCGAACAATTCCAGGAGATTTACGACGCGGCAAACCAGCTCGTGCCGAAGCTCGTCAGCGTTCGAGACGCCAATGGCCAGATCGTCCAGACCTACACCGAGATGGCGCCGAAAGCGCAGGCGATGGGCGGCACGTTATCGGTGGTGTCGACAGCTTATTCCGAACACGCTGCCAAAATCGAGGAAGCCAAGAAAAAGAGCGATGAATTTTTGCTCAAAATGGAAGAAATCGCATCCAACGAGCGGATCAAGACCATCGAGTTTGCCGTCAACTTGCAAGTCGAGAAGGTCAAGGCCGACGCCGAGCGCGTCAAGGCGGTGTTCGAGTCGATCAACGTCGCGATCCAATCGACCGGCGATGTGTTGTCCGGGCTGTTCGGCAACCTGAGCGGCGCGGGCACTTATGACCGGCTCGAAATCTTGGAGCAGATCGAGAAAGAAAACCAACTCCGGCGCGATACCTTCGACCTGCAAAAGAAGATGGCCGAGGTCGAGATGGACCGCATCCGCGCCCAGACCCGCGCGCTCGATCGCGGCGACGCTCTGATCAAGATCGAGGCGATGGGCCTCGAGCCGGAAATCGAGGCGTTTTTGTGGAAAATCCTGCAAAAGATTCGGGTCCGCGCCAACGCTGAATTCCAGTCCTACTTGCTGGGCGTAGGGGCGACGGCGTGATCGTCATCACCACGTTTGATTACGACCCCAACGGCTATGTCGCCCTTGATGCTCGGATCAAAAACCCGTTTGGCGGGGAGCGTCGGGGCAGCGTGACCGCGACACTCGACGGCGGCGCATCGCACTACGACACCGGCTACAGCGAGAGCGACCGCGAGTTTTCCGCGACCCTCAAGCGCCCGTCGCGCGCGGCACTGGACCGGTTGCAATACCTGCTGGCGTACTACCACGAGGTACGCCTGAGCATGGAATCGGGCTGTTTCCGGGTCCGGTTCTCGTTCGCGCTCGACGGCGATACCGCAACGCTCAAATTCCGGGCGCTGGCCCGGCTGGACAAATGACATGACCTCCTCGATTCACGCTTACGACCACGCTTGGAGATTAACGAAAACCGGCGTGATCGATGTCGATACCGACGAGCTGCGGATTGCGCTGGTGACCAGCGCCTACTCACCAAACCCCGCACACACGCAGTGGGCGGACGTATCGGCTTTCGAGGTGGCGGCAGGAAACGGCTACACCACTGGCGGCGCTCGACTGCTCGCGCCTGTCGTCACCAACAGCAAGATTACCTATACCAATCCGACGTGGCCAAGTCTAACTAAGGTGTTTCGATACGGCGTATGCCGAGCGGTCAAGACCGTGGCGGGGCTGACCGACCCGCTGCTGTTCTGGGTTTTGTTCAACACCGAACCGGCCGATGAAATTCAAAACTCCGCGAATTTTGAGATCAAAATCAATCCGACCGACGGCCTGTTTTATCGGCCCGGCTGATGAGCGCGATCTGGTTTTCCGGCACGCTCGATCACGCCTACACGCTCAATCCGGTCCAACTGCGCGGGTATGACGCGAGCGGAAATTTGCTCTGGTCGATCCGGACGAATGACATCCGCGACCATGATTTTCTCGCGCTGGCTAACAGTCCGGCCAGCGCGCTCTCCGATTTCCAAGACCCCTACTTTTTCGCGCCGGGATTCGATCATTACGGCAATGCCGTAACCCTCGTCACGACCTCGTTTACCGCCGGCGTCCGGAACCCGCGCCGACAGCCGATCCAGCAATTCGCCGTCGGCCGTGATGGCCGCATTTACTGCGCGTTCGGCCCCTCGCCCAGCTCTCGGACTCTCAAGCCCGGCGTCACCGAGGGCCAAGTCCGCGACATCCGGCAATACGTATCGGTCCAGCCGTATCAATCAAAATACCACGGCATCGGCGTTGCGCTCACGATACCGGCCGGCGACCCGAACGTCGGTTACGATGACCTGACCGTTTACCCGTACCAAAACTACGTGACCGGCGTCAACGGCGAGCCGTTTTACATCGACCTGTACTGCCGCTATTTCGCGGCGTTCCGCCAAGGTGGCGACCGGATCGAGCATCCCGAGCTGCACGGCCGACCGGTGTACGCGGTGGCGGCGAACGACGCCGAGGGCGGGTTTTACCTGGCCGGCGAGCCTTCGGGAGCCGGTGAAATATTTTTGCGGAAATACAATGCCGCCTTCGCTCAGCAGTGGTCCGCGCCCATCGCGCGGTGGTGGCCGACGATCCCGTATTACACGCCGCCGCCGGGCTTTGGGGTGGACGGCTGGTACACCCGAACATGGGAGAAAACCGCCAACATCGTCCTGGACGCGGCGGGCGATGTGTACCTTGCGGGGCATTATGAGTCATACAGTCACGCGCCCTGGGCCGAGTTCTATCCGTGGAGTTACACGTCGGGCTGGCTGCGCAAATACTCAGGCGCGACCGGTGTTTTGCTGTGGGAGCGCCGCTTCGGGCCGGGCGTGACTAACCTTGCGACCGACGGCACAACCTTTTATCTCGCCTTGCGCGAGCTGGCCCGGCAGTACCGCATCGGCGACACCGCCCATTATTTTCGGGGCGATCAAGCGCCCTGCGACATTTTAGCGTGGGACCCGGCCGGCGCGCTGGTCGGCACCGCCGCCACCCCGCACACGATCACTATCCATAATCAAGGTCAGCCGAACCAGTCCGAAACTATCGCCCGCAGCAGCAATGTCATGTCTCCGTTGCGGGTGGTCGCGTCCGGCGGGAGGCTATACGTGTCGCATAAGAGCGCAGCGTTCAACGATCCGGCGAACAACCCTAAATTCCTGCTCGTCTACGACACCGCTACCATGACGGAAGTCTCCCGCGTGCCGGCGCTGTCGGACCAGATTTATTTGATGGCCCGCAACCCGGTGGATAAATTTACCGACTTCGCCTTCGACGCGGCAGGCAATCAGTATTTTCCGAAGATCGGGCTGGATCTGCTGACCCCGAATTTTATGGCGTTCACCCCGGCGGCAGCGCGGCTGTGGGAGCCAAAGACGGCGGACGGGTTGTCGCAGGCAAACAGCCGCGCGGCGGTTTGGGATGGCGGGCGGATTTGTATCGTAGCCTCGCCGCATCTTCCGGCGCTGCAACTGGGGCTTGCGCTTGGCGTCCCCGCGCCGGTCGGTGATCGCTATGTGTTAATCCCCGGCCTGCCGCTCCCGCTTGGCCTTGGCGCGCCCTCGGTCATCCGAGAGTATGTCGGCCCGGCGCGGCCGATTATCTATCGGCTGTTTTTGCGATTCGCGACAGCCGTCGAGCTGCCGTTTTCCTCGCTAACCCTCCGCCGCACGGCTGGCGGCCGCCAATTGTCGGCCGTGGCCGTCGCGCCCGACATCGACACGCTCCAGGCCATCGAGGCTGCGCCAGCGGTCATGCTGGCAGTCATGCGCGGGGTGTTGCTGCCGGGCGGTATCGAGCAAGCCGACGAACTGCTGTCGCTCCCGCTCTATTCGATGCGCGCCGACCTTGGCCCGCGCCGGTTTTCAGTTTCGCTCGAAGGGCGCGGCGCGGAAACACCGGACGCCCCGCGCGCCCGAACCATTAAAGGCGTGAGTTATCGCGCGCTGATCGACGGCCGACGCCGGGCGCGCGCGGACGTTGACCCGCTGATCAAGCCCGGCGATACCGCGTTGTTAGACAGCGGGGAATCGTTTGTCGTCGGCGAAATCACCATCACGCTGACGCCTACCAGCGCGGTCATGGAAGTTGCCGAGATATGATCGTCACCGGCGGTTTCCGGGTCGGCAACCTCACGACGCGCGTTTATGACGACGACGGAACACTGCTCTGGTCCGCCGATCACGGCGCGACGGTTTATGGCGTCGCGGCGGATGCCTCGGGCAACGTGTATACCGCCGGAACGCGGGTCGGCAACCTCACCACGCGAAAATACGACAGCACCGGCAATTTGCTTTGGTCCGCCGATCACGGGGCCGGGCTGAATTGCATCGCGGTCGACTCGGCGGGAAACGTGGTCACCGGCGGCTCTCGGGTCGGCAACCTCACCACGCGAAAATACGACAGCACCGGCAATTTGCTTTGGTCCGCCGATCACGGGGCGGCGGTTGATGGCGTGGCGGCCGATCAGGCCGGGAACGTCTACGCCGTCGGGGCGGTGGTGGCGGGCGTGACGCTGCGAAAATACGCGCCGGATGGTACGCCGGGGATGACGCTCAATTTCGGCAACCGGGCGCGCGCTATCGCGGTCGACCCCAACGGCTACATTTTCCAAGCCGGCGACCGAAGCTTGAATTATCTGTACACGCTGCGCCGGTACGCGCCGGACGGGACGGCCGGCTGGACGAAAGACCAGAACAACACCATTTATGCCTGTGCGGCTTCGCCGGCCGGATCGGCGATCATGGCCGGCGCGATGCAAACCAACATCGCCGCGCGGGCTTACAATTCTGCCGGAACCGCCATCCCGATCGTTAGCCCTGGCAGCGAAACGCTTTACGGTGCGGCCTTCGACACCGGCGAAAACCGCCTCCTCGTCGGCGCGCGAACGAACAGCAAAACGGTCTGGAAATGCGACACGTCCGGAACACTGCTCTGGTCCGCCGATCACGGCGCGGACGTTTACGCCGTCGCCTTCGCGCCCTCGCCAGTCGTGCGGCTGATTCCGGGCCTACCGCTCCCGCTCGGGCTGGGCGTGCCGAGCACCGGAACTTATATCGATTTGCCAGCGCTCTCGATGCCGCTGGCGCTGGGCGTGCCAAGTGTGTCCGAGCACGCCGAAATCGACATCGCCGGGCGGGCGGTGGCGCAGCTTTATCGAGCCTATCTCGCCGTGTCCGGGCAATCCGGTATCACCGAGATCCCGTTTGCCTCGCTCCAGTGCGAGCGCCGGTTAGGCGCGTCGACCTGGGTGACGCTCGCCGTTCCGGCATGGAGCGAGGATCTGGAATCGCTGATCGAGTCGACAATGGGCGGCGAATTGGCGGTTTATGCCGGCTACCGCGCCCTCGGCGGCGGCGAGGTGCTGGGGCCTTTTTTGCGCGCGACGATCACCGACTATCGCTACGAGCGCGATCCTCGATCAGCCAGCATCACTATCGTCGGTCGCGTCATCACCCCGTCCTATGCCGCGCGGACCCGGACGCTTAAGGGCGTGCAAAGCCGAAACCCCGTCGGGCGGCGCCGGGCGGTCTGCGATGTCGATCCGCTGTTGCGCCCAAACGATACAGTCATCGACGGGCCAGCATCATTTATTGTCGGCGCGATCAGCTACCGGATCACGCCGAACGACGCATCGATGCGGGTCGAGGAGCGGGGCAGTGGGTAAGGCCACGATTGTCGAAAACCTGGGGAAAGGGAAGTACCGGGCGCAACTGAAATACGATCTGCGGGCGCTCGAAAAGACGCTGGCCGCGCTCAAAGCCCAGCGCGACGATGAGGCGATGGTCATGATTCGGGCGCTGCTCGCGCTCTCGGAGCTCGAAAGCGCCAAGGTGGCAGCAAAATCCGGGCTTGATGCGGTGGTCGATCAATGGATGTCCGGGTTGATCGCGAAGTATCGCGAAGCGCCGCCGTTGATCGTGCCCGACGACCCGAACGACCCGGAAACCGGAGCGCCTTGGGCCGACCCGGATCGCGCGCAGGACGACAAACTGCTGGCCGCGATCAACGCCGCGCGCTCGGCGGCGGGCGCGCCGTCGGTCACTCGCAACGCAAAACTCGATTCGGCGATCCGCTCTCACCTGCTGTACCTCGCCCGCTCGCATCGAGTGACGCATGCCGGCGAGGATGGGAGCAATCCGGCGGATCGGGCGCGCCAAGGCGGATATTTGCCGCTCGCTGGAGCCGGCGAATGTTTGGCGTTCGGGCAGCGCTCGGCCTCAGCGGCGGTCGCGCGCTGGAAAATCAGCGACGCGCCGACCTTGCTCGATCCGGCTTATACCGACGTGGGCGTCAGTTTTCGCAACGCGCCGGAAAATCCCTATGGGTATTTGTGGGGGGCGGTATTCGCCGCGCCGGGCGGATCGCCGGGCGCGCTGGAAGAAAACCCGGTCAAAAACGAAGAAAAAAAGGTTGATCGGGCGTTCGACCCGATCAAACCGCCAGCGCTTGAAGACCTCACGCCGCAAAAGCTGGCGGACGCGGCCGGCGAATTCGCCCGCGCCTCGCAAAAGGTGCGGCAGGGCAAGGACAAAATCAAACTGCTGTTGCTCGAACGCATCGAGCGCTCGCGCGCCATCGGCGATCTGGAAAAAGCCAAGGCGAAGGCCGATACGGTTTTTGAGGTGTGGGCGTGCCAGTACGAAGACTATTTGCAGGCCGGCGACGTGGTATCCACCGCCGAAGTTCCGGGCCATTACAAAGAACCGAAAGGGGCGGAGGAACGGCCGATCAGCTTGATTCCGCCGCTTCTGAATGCCGGCGGGCTGGCTCCGGCCGAGGGCCTGAGCGCGGCCGGCGTATTCGTAAACGCCGCGCTGGAGCCGGGCCACTTGCGATGGCGGCCGGTCTGGCGCTACGGCACGATCCTGACGCTATCGAACGACAGCGGCGGAGGGTGGTCGGGCGAAACAAACTGGAGTTGTTCTGTCCGTCTCGCGCCGGCCGACGCCCGGATGTTTGATCGCGAGCCGGGCGCGCACTCGCTGAATCTCCAGGCCGACGAACTGCTCGCCAACGTCCCGATCAGCTACCCGCCCTGCAACGGCTGGGTGTTTCAAGCCGGCGACGAGGTTCTAGTCTTGTTTGAGGGCTTCTCCCGCGAGAAACCCAAGGTCATCGGCTTTCGCCGTTCGCCCCGTCTCTGTCCGGACGGGCGGGTAAGCTGGCGGGGGTAGGTTGAATGGCGCACCCGGCAGGATTCGAACCTGCTGCCCTCGACTTAGAAGGCTGATGCTCTATCCAATGAGCTACGGGCGCTTAATTAAAGTATTCCTCGTCTTTTTCAAGCTGATCATCTTCGTGCTCATCCGGAGCCAAGAAGACAATCGGATTTTGCGATTCGACGCCCCACGCGCCAACGTTGCGCGGGTTGCTGCCGCCAAACGGCAAAATTCCCTTCCGAAATTTCGGCTTCTTCCGCTCCAAGACTGCCAATTTTTTCCTCAGCAGCGCGCTGAATCCCGTCGATTCGAGCGGCGTTACTGAGAGGTAAGAGTCGCGCTCGATAGCATTTTGCCCGACTGGCAGCAAAATTTGACGAAGCCGGACCGATACCGCTTCCGTGCCGACTTCAAGAGTGGTCTCTCGCACATCGCGCATGATCGATAGAATTTCATCGGCCTCATCGCCCGCGATTACGCCGTTTTCTGCTAGACGGATTTTCCTCACTGTCTCCTGAATGCTCCCTGTCTTTTTAGCGTAATCCAGCGGCACATCAATCCCGTCCGCCAGCAAAGTCCTTACTCCAACGAACGGCAGGTCCACGGCGCTATCTCGCGCGACCCTGACCCCGCACTCAGGGATTTTGGAATTCCGGAGCTTTGCCGTAAACTGCACGAGACGTCTTGCCACGTCTGCTATATTGCTGAACATGAGCCTAGCCTAACCTTTAATTTTTCGCCCGAGCAGAAAATCTGCAATGTTGGCCCGAAGCTTATCTCGGTCCTTCCTCTTCATTTTACGTCCGTGAATATATGCTCCGAAACCGTCAAAGCATTCTTGCAAAAGTCGCTTGGCCGTCTCAAATTTGACGGCATCCTCGTCATCCATCTTTTAATCCTCAATATTAATAATAAACTCTGCCAGCGTTTCCGCGATGGCAGGCAGTGCCATCGTTTTTGCCCAACCCATCATTGCTGTGAAAAGAATTGGGACTTCCTTTATTGCCGACTTGCTTTCTTCAGAAAGTTGCGCGCAAATAAGATTATCGAAATTATCGTCGGTTTCTTGGTCTCTCCCAACAACAAGATGAGCGAGGTCCTTTTTACTCCAGTCCTTGCACAACACATCCATGTAACCATAATCGCCGTCATCTCCTAGAATTTCCTTCTCGATCTGATCGAGAAGCTCGGACTGCTCTTTCGTGATTTCAATATTGATGCGATCTTTAATATTCATCTTGAATCTCCTGTAAGGTCAGCCTGAATAGTTAAATAAATTTTTTAAGCCCTTCTGGGATCGGCGTATTTTGATAAGCCGGGAAATACCAGAACTTCCGCGTTGGGTGCCATTTAGCCCCATACGCCTTCGCTTCATCCTTCTGAGCGTATGACACATTTAGTATCACGCTCGTATACGGCGCGGCCAAGTCGAGCGGCTTTCGGCGAGCAGCCTTTTTATTTTCCGGCATCACCGTCGGAAGCTTGCCCGTTTCAATCCATATCATCGCTTGATTTAGATCATTTTTTTCTACTTGCTTCATCAGCGCATTCAAAGCCTTCCAGTCGTCCATGCTGGCGTTTTGCATAGAAGAAAATATTTTTTCGGCGATCTGATTGGCTTCCATCTCATTTCCCTCTTCTGTTCCAGACGACCCCGCGCCGCCTTTGATGGTTTCTATACTACTGCTATCGTATACGACATTCAATAGGGTAATGAAAATAATTTATAAATATCGTATACTGCTCGCGTGAATAAAAAAATAGAGACAACCGCGCAGCAACGCGCGAAAAAGTCGTATGAGCAGCGCACCGAAAACCGGGTGGTTCCGGTGCGGCTTGGGACAGATTCGAGAGCGCGGCTGGATCGGCTGGCGGCGACTTACGGCGGGCGACGCGCGGCGATTGAAGCGGCGCTGGAGGCGCTGGAGGTGCTGGATCGTGTTGGCCGTCAGTCTGACGCCGCCGGCTCTTAATCGCTGGCGATTTTCGCCAGCGCCGCCTCCGCTTCCGCTAGATCGGAGGTCTGCTCCGCTGGAGATAGCAGTTGGTAGGCCGCTACCGATGCTCTATAAGCCGTCGCTAGCGACGGCGCGTCGATGCCGAGCTGCAAAAGCGCCCCCAGGTCCCCGTTCATCCTGGCAAAAGCCGCGTCGTGGACGGCCTTGGCGCCGTTCCGCTCGATGGCGGCGAGGATGGCGGCTTGTTCGCGCAAGACGGAGGTCGGTCCGCCCGCCGCTTTAATCGTTTCGACTTGCTCGGCGTTGAGCCGGGCGGAAACTGTTTTATTGCCGGCTTCGCGCCGGCGTTCTTCATATCTTGCTTGTCTGCTCATAGCTCGATCCCCTTCCGCCCGAATTCCGGCAGCCAATTCCACCCCGACGCAACTGGAAATCTAGCTTTCGTGGCTGCCCGGACAGCTTCGCTATCCTGCGCTACCCAGTATGTTCCCAGCCATTCCTGCTCAGCGTGCCGAAACTGGAACCCCAGCGCTTTTAGCGTCTCCTTGACTCGAAAGGTGTCGCCACCAACCGCCAGCGCATTTCCGAATTTATCGTCCTGCGTAGTCCCGACGGTCAGCCCAATCCCACACTGTAGGAATTGAAGGTCGATTTGCTCGCTCATTTTGCTCTCCTGTTTGTGTTGTCGATGTAGTAATACTACTATGTCGTAATACGACAGTCAAGCGATGGAGCGAAATATTTTTCGGGGCTGGCGGCGCTGCCCATTAACCCCAGCTGGTGCCCGAAGTGGTGCCCGAAGTGGTGCCCGACGCGGCAATAAAAAAGCCCTGCATCGTTGCAAGGCTAGAAACCGGATTGGAATCTTATTGGAACTCTGTTCGGCATCGTTCAGCATCGTGCGTTATCGCAATGGCCAGAGCAAACTATAACTAGTTGATATTGAAGCTCTCTATTCGAGAGAGCTGCACTCATAATGCCGGTGTCGGTGGTTCAAGTCCACCCGTAGCCACCAAAAATTAAGCTGTTACGCTCGTTTCCGCTCCCGCACCAAAATCAGGTTGGGAGATTCTTGGAATGTCGGTTCCGTGATCCTCTCGACCGCCGCCAGCAAATTGCCGATTTCCGCCGCGCTGTAGTGCGTGGTGATCCTGCCCGACTTGTGACCGAGAAGGTCTTGGCGATCCTCTAAGCTCACCCCTGCCGAGCGCAGCCGCATCCCGAACGTATGCCGAAGATCGTGGACGCGGACCGCCTGAAGCTCCGCCGCCGTCCTGGCCTTGCGCCACGCGGAATTGTTGACGCGTTCGACCGGCTGTTTCCGGTAGACAAACACAAACTCGGGGTGCTGCCCGCGACAGCCGTCGATGACGGATCGGGCAACGGAGTTGAGCAAAACGACGCGCTCCTCGCCGTTTTTCACCTGCTCGCCGCTCAGCACGAAGACCGACACGCCCAGCGCTGCCAGCCGGTATTCCTGGCTCCACCGCAACCGGCAGATTTCACCCTCGCGACAGCCGGTATTGACGGCGAACAGCACCATGCGCGCCAGATGCGGCGGCGAAACCGCAAGCAACGTCCGCTGTTCCGTCCAGGTGATCGGCCTGGGTTGTCGGGAGTCCGTCTTCGGAAGCAGTTGCAAAAGCGGCGCTTCAGACAGCCATGTTTTTCCGCTTTCATCGCGCCACAATCGGGCAGATAGGTTCAGGATTCGGCGGATGACGGCGAGCGTCCGGTTGATTGTCGCCGCTTTGACGGTACCGCGCCGGGCCGCTAGGTAGGGCTGCAATGTTCCCATGTGCAGCCCGTCGAGCGGCATCGAACCGATCCACGGCAACACGCCGGCAATATCTCGCGCGTCGCGATCCAGCGCCCGTTTGTGATGGTGCTCGACCAGGTATTTCTCGGCCGCCTCGGCGAAGGTGTGTCGCAGCCTGGCCCCGTACCGTGCCGCGTTCTCTAGCTCCTGTATTCGGGCGCGGGCTCTCCGCTCCGCTTCCGCGTAGTCTTTTGTCCCTGTGCTTTCTCGCACAGCGCCATGACCTTTGACACGCTTGTCGATTTGCCAGTAGCCGTCGTCCCGTTGATAAAGTCCGGGCATTCGCTGTTTTCTCGCCATGTTGGCCCTCCTCGTTTGGGTGCCCGGCCATTGCGCCTTTTATGGTCGTCCGCCCAGGCGTCCAGGTCAATCCGGTCAAACGCCACGCCCTGCTCGCCGATGGGGATTTCGACCAGAGCCGGTCGCACGCTGGCATTGAAGACGCTGCGATCCATGCCCAAGTAAGTGGGGGCATCGCGGAGGCGGATAAAGCGAGGGGCAATCATGGTGCTAGCAGGTGAGCGGGGATAGGGCGCGGGGTTAACCGTAGCCTCGGCGGCACGTCCTCAATCTTTCGCGCCCCAGCCCTGATTTCCGCCGCACGCTCCGCCGCCAGCGCCAGATCGTTGACCGGCGCGCGGGAGCAGCCGAGCAAATTGGCTGCGGTTTGGTAGCTGAGCAGTTGATTCACTTCATTTCCCACCGCAGCGGGGATGGCGGAGCGCCATGCAGCGCGGGCGGGTGCAGAGGCGGCAGCTTGGCCAGTCGCATTTGCTCGAGCACCGCTTCATTGCCATGCGTCAATTGACATTGCCTTTTGTGCGAGCGGGCTGACATCAGTCCATCGTTTTCGACAAAAAAGCCCGGCTCGCTTCTCGGCCTACTGTTGAGCGCGTGCCACACATTGATTTTGTCGACCATCGCATGATCGTAGATGGCGATGGCATCGCCCAACGGAGTGCACGGCTGTGGGATCAGCGGGGTCCATTTAATTCTGAGCGAAGCATTTTTTCTGTCAGGCAGCCGCAAAATTTGCGCCATCAGAAACTCGAACTCGGAAAAATCGTCCAGCGTTTCCCACGGATAGCCAAAGATTTGAAACATCTTGAACTGAATATGCCCGGCCTTCAAAAACGTGTCGAAGTAATCCACGATCTGCGGGATCAAAATCGGTTTATTGACCATTTTTCTGATCGCGTCCGAAAGGCCGTCGATCCCGACTCTAATAAGCTGATTGCTGCGAATCGGCGGCCGGTTTTTCATGACGGTATCCACCCGCATCGACGCAAATCCGGCCAGATACCCTTTTCCGTGAAGCCATTGGAAAAGCGGGAGGTAGTCGGGGTGGCTCGCCTCGTCCGGCGCGTAGAAATTGATTTTTCTGGTGATCTTTAAATCGCATTGCTCCAACACTGAAATTAGGTGGTCCTTCCGGTAAATCCTGGCGGGCGACGAATGCCCGAGTTCGCAGTAATGGCAATTGAATGGACAACCCCGCCCGATCTCGACGTACCACGCTGCCGATCGGGTTCCCGGCCGATTGAGGTAGGGCGGGTTATTCGGCAAGGGGCGCTCGAAGTTTGGCGCGGGAAGCTGATCGCCCGCTCGCCACCGGCTCGATAAAATCGTCCCCGGAAGTTCGGCCAGCGCCTCGACGTGTCCCGTTTCGGCCAGCAAGTCCAGCGCCCTCTTAATCCAGGTTTCCGCCTCGCCCACGCAAACGACATCGGCATAAGGGATCGCCGGGCGCGGGTTGTTTTGCATGACGTGCCCACCCACGATCCGCCACTTGGCGCGCTTGGGTAGGGCGGCGAGGTTCGGAAAATTGTCGCAATGGTGAACGCTGATCAGCTCTACGTCATACCCCGCTTTGGTGTTCCGCAGCACGTCCACCCGATGTCCCGCCGTTCTGGCGTGGTGCGCGACATAAAACGGGCCGATGGACCCGGCGTCGGCATCGGGGCAGGCTTCGACAAGACAGCAGTTCAGCGGGCGCATGGCATCACGCACAGCGTCTGATTGGCGGCGATCCGGGCCGGCGGGCGGATTCCCCAGCGCATGACGGCGCCATCAATGCCCATGCGGCGCGCATACGGCTCCGGCAGCGGCCGGCGAAACAGCGCCGTTTGCTCGTCACCTTCCTCGATTTCCCACGATCTGACGCGCCCGTGACCCTGGCTCGACTTTGCGCCGACATGGCGGCACGGCGCGAGGAGCCGGCGAATCTCGGCCTCGTCCCCGACGCAATGCCATTCAATTGTTGGCGTGACGCGAAACAACAGCGATTTGCGATAAGCCTTGTAAGGTCCGGCTTTAGTGATGATCTTCTTGGTATCTTCCGGCAAAAACCGTTCGTGCTGATCGTCAAAGCGGCGGTGAAAATAGATAGCGTGCATTTCGTGCAATCGATAAATCGGCGACGACGCCGCATACCACCACCAAGCGCCGTCGCTGATCCGCTCCAACGGTAGCCCTTCTATCGGCGTCATCAAGTCGGACCGGGCTTGGAGAACCGCAAACTCGTCGGGGTCGCGCAGGTAGAGCATCCAGTATGCCAATATCCCATCGAGCGCCGGGGCCCAATCATCGGCGGCAGCGAACCCGTTATATAGACTCGCTACCACTTTAAGCGGTCGCATCAGCCACCTCCGGCAATCGCATGGCGTCCGGCAAATAAAGCATCCCGTTCCCGAACGCTTTTTTGCTTCCGATGCCTTTAAGCAGCATCTCGGAAAATAGATCGGCATCGCGAACGAGCGCGACAGCCTTGACTCTCGCCGGGAAAAAATGAATGACATTGCCGTCGGCGTGCCTGAATCGCCGAGGAGGAAGGTCGAAGAACTGGCAGAATCCGACCGTTCCGCCCTTGCGCCCCACCACATCGACAAAATAGGCCCGGCGCTTTGCGTTATCCAGCAGCGGGGTTACCTCGGATTTCGGCCCTGCTCCGCCGCGCCGAAACCCCTGACTTTTGCTGATTTCAAGCGCCACCACGCCGTCGATGCCGTAGCTTCGGCCCGCCTCGATCAAGGCTTCGGCGTGCCGGCACGCGGGTGGAATCCGGGAAAGCAGCAAGCACCGGTCGCCCGACTGGCGAAACAGAAACGGTCGAGGCGCGCCGGTCTGGTGTTGCGGGAAAAAGCTGTACAGATACTGATGCACCGTATATGGCGGCAGGTTTTCTGGAAGCGAGACGGCGGCGAAGTGCATCATGATGACGCCGCTCCTAACAGTTGCTTGATCTCGCCGCCGTTAGCGGCCAGCATCTGGTCGTATTGGGCGCGCAAGTGCTGATCGTAAGCGGCTTTTGCGGATTCCGCCTTACCTGCGAGCAGCGGCGGCGCGCCCGCTTTGATGCTCAGAAAGTCGCCGGACTCTCCGGAATCCAAATCGGTGTAACGGACATCGACGGTCACGCGCCCATGCCCTTTGTTGCCTTGGCCGCCCAAAACTGGGGATCGGCCGAACATGTGTAGCGCGGCGACCAAACAGCCAAGCTCGACTTCCGACACGCCGAGGCAATCGCATTCGCCGTACAAATGGACGCCCGGAGCAACTAGCTCAGCCAGCATCCGTTGCTGCGTTTTGTCCTCGTCATCGTCGCTTTTGCTGTCCGTCTTCTTTTTAGCCTTCGGTCCGGCGAGCAGTTTTTCGGCGTCCTGGATGATGTAAGGGATCAATTTGACGTCCTTGCTGTCGTCTTTGCGGCTGAATTGCTGCTCGAAGGTGAGCGCTTTGTAGCGGATGCGCTCCGCCGCCGCGAGCAGATCGTCAGGCAGGCAAGGCATTGCCTCGGCACAGACCGGGTACAAGCACGAAACACGCAACTTTCCGCTTAAAATCTGGTTGCCGACGCCGCCGCCGAGCAAGGATAAATGCGGCAGCGCCGAGCGCAGCTTTCTCGCGGCCGCGATGTCCGTTTGCTGCTCGCCGCCGATTGCTCCGCCGCTAAACAGTAAGTGAAATCCGTCCGGCGGGACTTGTGGAGACCCCAATTTCTCCAGCAGATAGACAGCCGAAAGGTCGCGCCATTGCCCGCGCACCGCGTTTCCGGAGTAGGAAAAGACCCGCTCGACCGAGCCGTCGGGCTGGATGATGGGGTGTTCGACTAAAAACGATGATGTGCTGATCGTCTCGGCGATGTGCGACAGCGGCGAGCGCGTCAGGTAGAGAAAGGACAGCCTGATATTCACAGCGATTCCTCGTCGTCGGGTTCGTTTTTAAAAGCGCTCTCGGTTTCTAGCCTGTCCCTGACCAGCAGTACGATCCAAGCCGTTTCTTTGAAAAGGCAATGAATCACTTTTCCGTGATCCGCCTTTTGCAAAATCCCGGTCAGAAACTCCCGACTCTCCGAGAGCTGCACATACTCGACGCGGCCATCGATGCCGGTACGTGGCACGAGCCGCCGCTGGTCGCTCTCTAGCCACTTCGGCTTTAGCGAGCTTGCTTGCAGCCTCGGCAATAAGGCGTCTAGGAACTCGGGAATGGTGTTGGCGCGCTTTGCCGATGCCTTAATAAAGCGCGTAATCCTGTCCCAGATGTCGGGCTTAATCTTGACTTTCTTAATGTCTCGCGAGCGCCAGGCGGCATAGACGATCAGCGCCGCAACAGCGGCGGATTCGTTGTCGGTGTCAAAGCGATGGATCAAGGCTGTCCTCTCTATCTCGCTGCGCCACGTAATGGCATAAACCCCAAAGCTGGGGCGACTTCGAGCGCCACTCTCGCGCCGGGCGCTCGGCTTCTCGCCACGCTTGCGCGCCGATTTCGAGTAGCGCTTTGGGGCTATACCTCCCGCTTAAGATGCTATCTTTAGATAATCCGAAGCGATAAAGCCGCTCGAAATCGGTAATGGCGGCGCGGTATTTGGTGCGGTCGAACGCCAATAAATCATCGTCCACTCGCAGAGGGAATAGGTCTCGATCCAGTGCAATTTCCCCCTTGAAAATGAGTTGCTTTTTTCCCATCGGGGCGATGATCGCGATAAACGGAGGTTCGGGCGGGTCGACAAGCAGCGCTCTCCACCTCGCGCGCGATGGGCATTCATGACGGTCGGGCGAGCTAAAAAGATGGCTCGAATATAGCCAGTTCCACGCGCGCGGGGGCTTTTCCTCTTTCTGCGGAAAGAACGCAGAGAGGCCGCGCTCGGGATGCGCGTTGACCGATTGAGCCCACCCTTCCGCTTGGCTCGTCGCCGCGCACGCTTGACAGATCGCGTCGGATGCGGGCATCAACGCTGCTGAGACGTCGGTAAACGTGGGCGCGATAGCCAATTTTTTAGGCCAGCCGATGCCGTTTGTTTCCCCTCCGCACAAATAGCATTGAGCGCATTCGGCATAACGAGGCCCGCGCTTGGGTTGTGGCGGCGGGTAGTCGCCCGCCGAGCAGCACGCCCATGCGAATTGAGGAGGTGTCAATTGCGAATCGAGTAGATCGGTTTTCATTCCTGCTGCTCCTTTGCCCCGTCGCAATAATTCTTGATTTGGCGATCTTCGACGCCGATCAGCTTTACGCCATCAGGCCCAAAGCTGAATTGCAGGATCGCGCTGCGCATGCCGACATCATCATCAGTCGAGCCCACCGGCATCGATTTTATTTTCTCCGCCACTTCTGCGGCGGTCATGGGGATAGGAGGGTCAATTTTTTCAATCATATTGTCTCACCAGCCAACAGAGTCGAGCGCGCAATGGTATGTACCTTCCATGACTTTTTTGGCGAGCTTTTGATCTGATAATGCGTTGGCATCTCCATCGGCCGACACATATTCTGTTAATCGCCTAAGTTCTTTAATCGCCCATTCCCGCTCACCCTCGGATAATGCGCGTTGCCCATCCGAAACAGCCCACAATTCAGATTCGTTCATTTTTTTACTCCTGGGATTAAATCAATTGGCTTGATCATTTCGGCCCCTCGTTGGCTTTAAGGTCGCTTGCATAGAG
>ERZ761592.280-NODE-280-length-20943-cov-7.580237_pt1 | contig 20943 bp, 15 predicted proteins | sample MGYA00433095_ERZ761592 | MGnify/ENA primary metagenome ERZ761592 (study PRJEB28899, sample SAMN03785554) | bioreactor sludge metagenome | biome: EBPR Sludge; feature: EBPR Bioreactor; material: 0.22µm filtered reactor supernatant | place: Saint Lucia: Queensland... | reverse complement strand
CACCGTCAAGGTCGAGGGTCAGCGGGTCGCCCGGTCGGGTAAAGATGACGGCGGATTGGTAGGTGGTATTGGTGGTGGGGTTGACGTTGCCGGGAACGGGGCTCGGGAAGACGTCGTTCCACTCCATCCAGCTCCATCCACGCGGATTAAGCTCTGATGGAAAGAGATTCGGCGACGTCCTCTCGTCATTTTGCGGATCGGTGATTAGCCTTCCGTCTTCCAGTGCGTGAAATACTTCATTTGCCAGCTGCTCATCTGTCCATCCTATTGGTGCATCCTTTCCAATTTCTCGGCCCGCTGCATTGTTCAGCAAATCACCATGCATATCTCGGAGTCCGAAATCTCCACGATTGAAATTTGATTTGTTCGCTGACTCAATGTAATCGCCTGCCATGTGTGCAGCTGTCTCTCCGAAAAGCCTTGTCCATGTTGCACTGGTATACGCATGGCGAAAGGCGTCAAACGGAGGATCGCCCTGAGGTGGCACTGGATTTCCGAGAGCTGTCCACGCAAACTCAGCTCGCTGCTCCCAATAAACTCGACTAAAAGGGGTTGTCATTTTCTTTCTCCAGCAACTACAAGTTCAGCAGAAAAGAATTGCTTGTTTGGCTGCCCGTTTCTTGTTACCCGCAACAAACCAGATCGACCAATACACACATGGCCGCGCTTCATTTCGATCCAACGACCTTCATACACACCTTCAATCCAATAGACCCGCTCAATTCGTTCTTGAGAAAAAAACAACAAGTACCAAGTCAGATCTTCAGAAGGCAACTTTTCCTTAGGTAGAGATTGGCGCTGCTCGAAATTCAGATCGCTGAGATTATCGATAGAGGCATAGCTATCTATTGCACATACAACCGACTCGTTTGGCATCATTAAAGTCGCGACACTCCGCTCCCCTTCTGACGCCAAGAAGCTGATAATCGAAGAGGGAGCGCGATATGACGCAAATATCTTTTCGCGCTGTTTTTCTGAGTAAAAGAAGCCGAGCAAAGCAACCAGAGGAGCACCAATACACAGGCAAACTATCAACAAGACAATTCTGTTCGTTTTTTTCCGAGATGACCTATGACTATTGCTCATGTCAACGCCATTTCCGTTCTCACTGACGCTGTCATTACGGGACAGACCACCATTTCCCTTCCCGTTCTTACTCACGCTGCCATCCTCCATTGCTCGTCATGCATCGATTCCATCAGTCTTGATCTCAAGTCCGTCTGCAGCACCAACCCCCCATACAGCGACTCCTTCGGCGCGCCATAGCTCTGCTCCAGCAGGCCCTGAGTCCCGGCATCGAGCGGCATGAACACATACCCCCTGCCCGCCGCGGTCTGCCGGGTGAGGCTCTGCCCGGTGCCGCTCACGGCCCCGCTCTCCCCCACCGTCACGAAGCGGCTGCCATTGAAGCGTTCGAGCACGGCCATGCGCTGGTTGAGGGCGTCGATCTGCTGGCGGATTCCGGCCAGCCGATTGCGTTCGGCCTCGGGGAGCGTGGCGGGGTCGGTGCCCTTCATGCCGTCGGCGGATGGGGGAACTGGGCTCGATGCCGACGGTTTCCAGACCGTCACCGTCGAGGTCGAGGGTCAGCGGGTCGCCCGGTTGGGTAAAGATGACGGCGGACTGGTAGGTGGTATTGGTGGTGGGGTTGACCCGGCGGTTGCCGGGTACGCCGATGTCTGAGCCGGGGTAGACGTCGTTGAAGCCCAATTCAGTGGCCGTCCTCCAAGTGTCCGCCAGTTGATCTATGAAATCGAAAAGTGCGCTCCAGTCTTGTTGCGAAGACCATTTATTAGCGGCGTCATGCGCTCTCTTATAGGCCTCCGACATGGCGACATCTGCAGCAACGCTCCAAGCGGGGCCTGCTGGTGCCGCCAACACAGCCGTCATTGCTCCAAGCGTCATGGCAAACAAATCACGTGAAAAAGCGTTCCAGTCGTTTGACTGCCACGCTCGTTGAATGTCAACCATGTCGTTCAAATTGTCGTAGAACTCGTATGCCGGAGCCATATCATTTCCTGTCCGGACAATTACTCCCGTTGCGTCTCCAGTAAGAAGACTTTGTTCAATTTTTTGGAGTGCCGCTTCCGATGCGCTCCCCTCTGATGCAACCAGTATTCCGTTCCGTGTAAACACAAAATAGTTTGCCACTCCAATTACCCTTTAGTTGATTTCGAACGAAACGCGCTAAAAATCATCGCACAGCCAATAAGTGCTTGAATCGCTGGATAGCCATATGGACCAAGGATTTCCGTAATACGGAGATATATCCAAGCCCAGCGCCCCGGAGACAAGCTGATTGGATTGGGAAAAAACAAATTAAAGCCGGCCCCGATCAGGACCATTAAGCCAACAGCCACCTTAATTCTTCTGACATGTTCCGGGTCGATGGAGAACAAATTTCCATGCTCGAATTTCATATCTCATCCTTACGACAAAAAAGGAACCCTAAGAAAGTCCGAAGGAGAGTCCGATACAGACAGAAGCAAGAGCAAAGCCAAAGCCGGCACTTGCAAGAAAAAGAAGTGTGCGAACTCCCAGATGCGGGAACCGCCAAGTTGCGCCTAGGCAACGCCTAAGAAATAGAGAAGCTGCCAAGCAAACCGACATCGTCGCCAAAGCGAATAGCCCCAGGTCGGTCGCATGAATCTGTGGAAATGCAAGGGCAACGACTCCCGCCGCAACCGCACCGACTGTCATTGGTAATGCAGATCGGTAGGTTGGCTGATTGTTGCTTTGCGCATAAGGGAGAAGGTGGGTTTCACCTCTAGCATGGTTGCCTTCAGTCAACTCAACATCGACCACAGGGGTTAGTTTCATTTCAGTCTTCTCCGTGTCACTCACGCCACTCTCCTCCATTCGAAATCATTTACCGCTGCCATCCTCACCCCACCCTCATCCGCCGTCAGCGAGATGGTATCGAGATAGCCCTTCAGCCTGATCTGCAGCACCAACCCGTCATACACCCATTGGTTGAGCGCGGCGTAGCTCTGGTCGAACAGGCTCTGGTTGCCGGCGTTGAGCTGCATGAAGAGAGAGGCGCCGCCGCCGTCGACGCTGGCGGCCTCACGCAACCCTCTGACACGGCCGGAGCCCTGCATGTCGGCGATGCCCTGCGCGGCTTCGGTGAGGGGGATGCTGTCGCTGTATTGGCTGAAGAAGGGGTTGCTGGCCAGGTTGATGTCGCCCATCTCGGCAACGACTTCGCCCAGCACGCCCTCACTGCCGTCCGTCCTGATGCAGGCGCCGAGGTCGGCGATCTGGTTGCCGTTGGCGAGCGTCTGGCTGTGTTCGGTCCTGGCGACCTTGAGGGCGGTGATGCCCTGCGAGGCGAGCGTGAGGAGTTCGTTCGCCTGGCTGACGCCGTCCTGGTTGAGGTCGCGCCAGAGGCGCAGGCTGTTCCAGTTGGCGTCGGCGGCGCTGACCAGGCCATCCTGGTTCGTGTCTTCCTGGGCGAGTGCGGCGAAGCCATCGGCGGCGAGACCGCCAGCATACAGGGCCGTCGAATCGCCGAAGAGTTCGCGGCCGGTGTCGATGGTGCCGTTGCCATTCCTGTCGAAAACGAGGAAGGCGTCGTCCGGCTCGACCCAGCCGGTCGCGGTCTTGACGCCGTCGGCGTCGTGGTCGAAGAGGATGGGGGAGCTGGGGTTGATGCCGACGGTTTCCAGACCGTCACCGTCAAGGTCGAGGGTCAGCGGGTCGCCCGGTCGGGTAAAGATGACGGCGGACTGGAAGAGAGTATTCAACGCACTGTTCATCTGCCCGGCTTTGTTGAATAGCCAAGTCCAGAAATCACCCTGCTCACTCGCCCATTGATTGAATGCATCGTAGGCGCCCGGTCCCATGAGGGAGCCGAGGCCGGCGCCTAGTGCAGCAAAGGCAGCGACACCGAGAGCAGGAAGCCCTGCAAAAGCCAAAAGTCCCCCAAGAGCAATACCGCCAAGCGCTGACAAGGCGACACCCATCGCCGCCTGCCCGAACGAATCGCTGTTGCCCGTTTCGGCCCAAGTCAAGGCGCCGTCGGCCATCTGATAAGCATCGTATGCCGGGCCGATAGCCCGCCCAAAGGCACCACCAAAGGCCGATTGTGCTGCCTCCACACCCATCTTAGCCTCCGCTGCCAGCGCACCAACGCGCGCCTCGGCCGTCAGCACGGGATCGAGCAGCGCATTGGCTTTCGTTGCGTACTGTTGGGCGTAGCGATTCATGATCTCCGCAATGCCTGCGTTGCCTTGCGCCGTCGCAGCCGCCGCCCAACGCTCGGACGAAGCCGCCAAATTGCTGAACTCCTGCCCCATCGACTGTGCGAGCAGTTCCGTCTGGCGTTGTGCCGTGAGTACGGCACTACCTCCCTCGGCTGCCACCTGCGCTGCAAATTTCTCGCCCGCAGCACTCCACGCACTGGCAAAGGCATTGGCCTGACTGGTAACGGTTGTGGTGAATTCCTTCAGTGTCATTTCCATGAATTATTCCTTGTTCATCAATAGGGAAATCGGGCCAAGAAGAAAAACCATCAAGGCAAAAATGGCCATGCCAATAGTTGCAGTGGCAACACCGCCAAAGAACGCCATCGAGAGCCGGTCGCTGATCATGCTCACAAACAGCTTCATGCCCCACGTGGGGCCACCGGTCATGTGAATGGCAATCGGCAGAAAAAAGATGACCCACAACCCCACGAGCAAGAAGGGCAGCGCAAAGAGGTAGAGGAAGCAGAAGGTCCTGAGAAAGGACCAGCCGGGGCGCGAGAACGCGAAGCGAACTCTTGCACCCATCGGATCTTTGGATGCGAGCAGGACTGCGAAAAACACCGACACCCACGAGGAGAGGCCATAGAAACCTTTCACTAGCTCTGGAATTGGTGAAAGGGCAGTGACTTTAACCGTGGCGGGAGCGAGCTGCGCTGCCCACGCAATGGGGAAAGCCAATGGGCCGAACAGAGTTTCCCAGCCTTTCGGCAACATGAGTCCATACAGGATCATGCCCACCGAGGTGATGATCAGATATCGGTTGAACCGCTTGTTCGCCGCTTGGATTTCAGGCGGTTTGTTGTCGAAGGCTGCGCCTGCGTAGGCGTTGTGTTTCGGCATGATGCGTTTATCCTTCAAGTGCAGGAAATTTTGGGAGTTGATTCGTCGTCGTTTTGTCAGGGTGTCGATTTGCTGGCGGGCGCCGGCGAGGCGGTTGCGTTCGGCTTCCGGGAGCGTGTCAGGGTCGGTGCCGTTCATGCCGTAGCCGGCGAGCGCGTCGGTGGTATTCGTGCCGGCAGGGAGCTACTTGAGGGCGTAGCCATGGCCCTGCGCCGCCTGCGCGGCGGTGACGAAGTCGCAGGTGACGGACCAGTGATTGATTGATGAAGGTGTCGAGGCTTTGCAGCGTCTGGGCCCGGACGGCTTCGGCAAGCGGGATGCCGTCGGTGAACTGCCTGCAGAAGGGTTTGTCGGCGAGGTTGATGTCGCCCGTGCGGCCGGTGACTTCGCCGAGGGTGCCCTGCGTGCCGCCGGTCCTGACGTAGCCGTCCGAGGTGGGCGATCGGGTTGCGGTTGGCCAACCTCTGCCTGTGTTCTGTCGTGGCGACGTTGAGGGCGGCGATGTTCCGGCTGGAGAGGGTGAGGAGTTCGTTCGCCTGGCTGATGTCGTCCCGGTTCAGATCCCGCCAAAGGCGAAGCTTGCGCCAGTTGGTGTGCGTCGAATCCAGGGCTGGAGCCAGGCTCGTAGGGGCTGGACAGGGTGGGAATGGTGACATGTCCGCCGACTCGCGCTGGCCGGGAAGCGAGCGTCAGAGTTGTAACGCCGAGGCCTCCCGCTCCCTCGCCATGCGCACTGCGGCGCGGCTCCGGGTGGAGCACGCGCGACGCCGAGGTCATCGTGAGCTGTGTCCCTTTCATTCGGTACGGTCGGTCCGGGCGGTCGAAGCGCCCGCGCAAGGTCTTCAACGCTGTCTCTTCGGCGGGCCACTCCGGGAAGGTAATGTACGCCCGGGAAACGGGCTTCCTGTTGCGCTGCATCAAGAGGTGTTCAGACTTCTTCGTGCTGTCTTGCGAGATGCCCCACTCGATCCGCCCAAACATGGAGGGCTGCGCATGGCGCTGGGCGGGCACTTCTGCGCGCGAAGAGGCGATGGCAAGGCTGCCGTCGGGTCACGACGGCGTCTCCGTGAACCCGTAACGGAAAAAGTCGCAGACGGGATTGACTACGGCCAGACGGCTGGTGACCGGACTGAAGGCGGGTGTGAGGACTCAGGACTCGAGCCTGGCTGCGAGTTGATGAAGCATCGGCAGGTGATCGAGCTATGTTGGTTCGGCAGGGCGCGAATGCTCCTTGATCTGCAAGAGACGGCCACGTGCTGCGACCGGTTCGACACCGATCGAGAAGGCAAAGCGAAGGAGGATGGCAAGGCCAGGCGAGGGCGTACGAAGGAGAGGCGCAGCGACTGTACGTTGGACCAGGCTTTGGTGCTCGACGGCATTGGCTTTGTCCGGCACCCACAGACCTTCGTCGGCAACACCCCCCCAACCCGGCACACCGGCCTCGCTGCTGGCCGGACTGGGGACACCGGCGGCAGCGCGCGGGTGGGGGCAGAAGGTGTACCGGTGTGGCTCCCTTAGCGGGCTTGCCGGTCGCCTGTTCGACTGCCGGCAACGTCCGCCGCCGCCTGCCAGAAAGCCCGATGCTGCGCGACGCTGCGCCGGCGATCGATCGGCACTTCCAGCAGCGTCGGACCACCGCGCTGCAGCGCGCGCCGCAGCGCGGTGGTGAACCCGCCGAGCGACGCGCAACGCTCCCCGGCAACACCGAAGGCAGCCGCTGCGGCGACGAGATCGACCGCTTGCGGCGTCAGCCAGGCGCGCTCGAATTCGGGCAGCGTCGCCACCGGCAGGTACTCGAAGATGCCGCCGCCACCATTGTTGATGACGACGACGACGATGTCGCGGCCGCCGGCGGCGGCCAGCGCCGTCAGGTCGTGCTGCAGCGTCAGATCGCCGAGCAGCGCGACGCACGGGCCCGTGCTGGCGACGCCAAGAGCGGTGGACAGGTTGCCGTCGATGCCGCTGACGCCGCGATTGCCGAAGAACCGCAGCGCTCGTTCGCCACTGCCCGAAAACGCGTCGAGATCGCGGATCGGCAGCGAACTGCCGCAGAAGACGCGATGACCGGTGGGCAACTCATCGAGCAGCGCCGGAATCAACGCACCCTCGAAATCTTCCCGCGAGCGCCAGGCGGCAGCGAGCGCGGCAAGCTGCGTCTCGGCGTGCGCGAATGCGTCGCGCCAACCGGGCGGCGCCGCCTGCAGCGGCATCGCCTGCCAGTCGTTGCAGACCGCCAGTGGATCGCCCTGGATCACTGCGGCCGCGCAGTGCAGCGGGTCGCGCCAGCGGCTGTCGGCGCCAAGGACGATGTGCCGTGCCGTCCTGTTGGCGTGCAGCCAGTCCTGCAGCGTCCGCGTGACGGGAAAGCTGCCGCAGCGCAGCAGCCATTCGGGTCGCCTGGCGGCGAGTGCCGATGGTGGGCGCAGGAAGGCGTCGTAGTGGACGCAGATTCGGCTGCGATCGTGGCCGCCGAAACGCAGGTTGGACAGCGGTTCGGCGAGCAACGGACAGTCGAGCTGCCGCGCCAGCGCGCTGACGGCTGCGGCGAAACCTGGCGGGTAGTCGTCGCCGCCACAGACGATGACCCCAGGGCGACCGCTGATCGCCGCCCCGCACTCCGCCACCAGTTGCCGGTCCGGCAGCAGCCTTGGCCGGCCGACCGGCACGACGGCCTGGCCGCCGCCGCTGTCGCCGGCGGGCAGTGCACCGACCGGCAGCAGCGGCTCACGAAAAGCGAGATTGAGCTGCACGGGGCCGGGCAAAGGCGAGCAGCATTCAGCCAGCACGCGCCTCGCGAGACTGTGCAGGTAGTCGACGGCGAAGTCGGGAGCCGGCGGCCCGGGCGAATGACAGGCGCGCAAGTGGGCGCCGAACAGCCGCTGCTGATCGATCGTCTGGCTGGCGCCCCAGCCGACGAGTTCCGGCGGCCGGTCGGCAGACAGCAGCAGCAGCGGGACCGCGGCGAGATCGGCCTCGACGACCGCCGGCAACCAGTTGGCCACTGCCGAACCCGAGGTCGCAAGCAGCGCCACCGGCCGCCGAGCGGCCTTGGCCATCCCGAGCGCGAGGAAGGCGGCGCTGCGTTCGTCCACCACGACCTGGCTGCTGATCGCCGGCTGCCGCAGGAAGGCCAGCGCCAGCGGGCTCGAGCGCGAACCGGGCGAGAGAACGAGGTCGCGCAGACCGGCCGCGCACAGGCCAGCGACCAGCGCCTGCGCGTAGCGCAGGTTGAGCACGCCATGCTGCGGCTGCTTCGTCATGCGCTCGCCGCCCGTTCGGCAAGCGGCCGGCGGCGGCGAGCGTGCCGCAGCGCGTCGGCGATCACCGCCAGCTTGACCTCGGTTTCGGCCAACTCCTGCGCCGGATCGGAACCGGCAACGATGCCGGCGCCGGCAAAGAGCTCGGCCTGCCGGCCGTTGATCCGCGCGCAGCGCAGTGCGACGACGCTGTCGCCGTCACCGGCGCGATCCAGCCAGCCGATGCCGCCGCTGTACCAGGCGCCGCGCCGCTCGCCGTGCGACTGCAGCCAGCGGCTGGCGGTGGCGACCGGCCAACCGCCGACGGCCGGCGTCGGATGCAGGGCAGCGAGCAGCTCGAAGAAAGCCACTCCCGGCTGCAGGCAGCCGTGCACCGTCGTCCGCAGATGCTGCAGTGCGCCGGACTGCAGCACCTCTGCCGCCTGCGGCGCCGCCAGGGTGCTGCAGAAGGGCGACAGCGCAGCGCGCACGGCGTCGACGACGAACTGCTGCTCGCGCCGGTTCTTGGCATCGTGCAAGGATGGCGACGCGGCCCAGCCGCGACCGCCCGCCCGCCAGGCGCTGCCCGCCAGCGCATCGACCTGCACCGTGCCCTGCCGCAGGGCCAGCAGGCGCTCGGGAGTGGCGCCGACGAAAGCCTCGCCGCCACGGGCGACACCATAGATGGTGCACCCGGGATGCCGGTCGCGCAGCGTCGCGAGCAACGTCGCCACATCGATCGCGCAATCGGTGGTGCAGCGCTGGCTGCGCGCCAGCACGAGCTTGTCCAGCTGCCCACCATGGATCGCCTGCAGCGCGGCGGCGACACGCGCCATGAACGCCTGCCCGGCGAGCGGTCCGACCGTCTCCGGCAGTGGCGGCGCCGGTGACCGACGCGGCTGCCACGCGTTGCCCCGCAATCCGTCGAGCCAGCCCGCCAGGGCCGTCTCGCCAGCGGCGGCAACGCAACTGAAGGTTGCCGTGCGCCGCCCGCCAGCGCTCTGCAGAAGGACCGCCGGCACCACCAGTTGCGCGTTCGGCCAGCCGTCAGCGCTCTCGTCGGCGAAGGCGAAACCGAGATGCGCCAGCGGGCTGCGGCCGCTCCGCTGCGCGTCGTCGTGCCGCCAGACCGCCCGCAGCCCGGCGAAGGCGGCCTGCAGGGCGGAGAAGCGCGCCGCGCCGGCACTCTGGAAGTCGATCGCGCGGCCGATTGCCAGGCGGTACTCGCGGCCGCCCGAGGTGGCCGGCGCAGCCCACCAGTGGCAGGCCGGCCGCGTCAGGTCGACGCCGGGCCAGGCGCCGTCCTCGACCCCGAGCCAGTCGTCGTCGCCACCACCGAGGTCCAGGCTGATGCTCAGCAGGTCGTTGCCGCGTGCGCCGTCCAGCAGGGCACGCAGGCGGCGACCGAGGAAGGCGATCTGCGTCGCGTCGAGCAACTGGCGTGGCGTCACGCATCCTCCGCGGCCAGGCGACGCAGGACGGCCCGTTCGAGCTTGCCCATGCCGTTGCGCGGCAGGTATTCGACGCAGCGGAATCGCCGTGGCCTCCTGCCGGCCGGCAGATGTCGCCGCGACCAGTCACGCAGCAGTTCGACGTCGGCCTGTCCGACCACCAGCGCCAGCAGCGAATCGCCCCATTCCGCGTCGGCGGTCGCCGTCACCGCCACGTCACGCACCCCAGGACACGCGGCCAGGCAATCCTCGACCTCGGCCGGGTGGACATTGACGCCACCGCTGACCAGAAGATCGTCGGCACGGCCGCGGATGCTGAGGCGGCCAGCGCCATCGATGTCGCCGAGGTCGCCGGTGATCAGCCAGCCGTCGACCAGACCGAGGCCCGGGCGCCGTTCCGGATTGAGGTAACCCGCCATCACCTGCGCGCCGCGCAGGCAGATGCGGCCGTCGGCGGCGATGCGTGCGGCGAGCCCGGGCAGCGGCTCGCCGACCAGTCCGGGCCGCCATTCCTCCGCCGGGCTGAGCAGCGTCGCCGCCTGCGCCGCGCTCTCGCTGAGACCCCAGCTCGGACGGATCGGCCAGCCAGTCGCCAGCGCCCGCTCGCAGAGTGGCCGCGACAGCGCGCCGCCACCGATGAGCGCATGTCGCAGGCTGGCCGGGGGCGGTCGGCCGCCGGCCACGTCGAGCAGACGCGCCAGCATCACCGGCACCAGCGAGATGTGGCTGACCGCCTGTTCATTGAGGTCACGCCAGATTTCCGGCGCCGAGAAGCTGCCGTGCAGCAGCAGCGTGGCGCCGGCACGCAGACAGCGGAAGAGCAGCGAGATGCCGCCGACGTGGTGCAGCGGCAGGCAGCCGAGCCAGGTGTCACCGGCCGCCAGCGGCAGGCGCTGCTGCGACGCGGCGACCGCGGCGGCGAGATTGCCATTGGTCAGCATCACCGCCTTCGGCTCGCCTTCACTGCCGCTGCTGGCGATGACCAGAGCCAGGTCGTCGGGGTCGACGGTGGGCGCCGGCGGGCCCCGATCCAGCCGCCAGTCGCCGGAGCGTGTGCGCAGGCAGTGCAATCGCCCGCCGGCCAGCTCCTGCAGGCGTGGCCAAGCGGCAGCGGCGGTCAGCGGATCGAGTGGCAACAGCGCCGTCCCCGCAGCCGAACAGGCCACGGCAGCCAGCGCCAGGTCGAGCGCACCGGCCGCACAGCCGACGATCCCGCCGGCAGCGACGTCAGCGCTGCGCAGGCAGGCGGCGCCCCGTTCGGCCACAACCAGCAGCTCGCGGTATGTCCATTCGCCAGTCGCCGCGCGCAGGGCGCAGGCGTGCGGTCGTTCGCAGGCACCCGCACGCAGCCAGGAGGCGAGCAGACTCATTGCCGGCTGGCGCTGTACTTGTTCATGCCACGCATCTTAAGCAGCGCGCGCTGCCCGCGGCTTTGCTGCCGATCAAGAAACGACCGCTGCCACGCTCCTGCCCGGCCGTCTAGCCGCCAACCCGGATATCGATCGGCGTCGCCGGCTCGCCGCCCGGCGGCGTCCTGGGAACCGGCTGGCCCTCGAAGTAGAGCCCGATCTGGCGCTCGCGGCGCAGCTTCAGGCCGCGCTGCTCCTTGCCGCCGACGACAGTCCAGCGCCGCAGTTCGGCAGGGACGCGCTCATGCTCGCCGGCATTGATCAGCTGCAGCAGCGTCGAGTTCTGCAGCTTCGTCGCGCCCACGTTGTAGGTGAAGTCGCAGAGCGCGGCGTACTGCCCGTCGCTGAGCGGGGTCTTCACCAGGCTCATCACCGCCCGCTGCGCGCGCCGCAGGCTTTCGGCCAACATCGCCTCCGCCTGCGCCTCGCTGATGCCGCGGCGCAGCGCCGCTGGCTCGGCGCCCGAGCACGCCTCCTGCCGCACCACGTGCCCGTAGCCGATGCTGCAATGGTTGTCGGCATTGGTATAGAGGCGCGGCACGAAACCTTCCGACAGCCGCGTCAGCCGCTGGCCCTTCTCCGGAATTCGGCGCAGCCAGGCCCCCTTGGGCAACGCCAGGTCGGTCTCGCCTTCGAGCAGCAGACCCGGCGTCAGCCGCTCGGCGGGCGACGGCGAACCGGTCGCCGGCGCCAGGCTCGCGGCGTCGCAGGTGCCAGCGGGCGCGCACACCAGCAGATAGGTGACTCCGCCCTGCAGCGGCGCCGTCCGCGGCAGGCCCGTGAAGCTCCGCGCCGCCAGCTTCTCGAGCTGCGTACGGGCTGCCGGCAGCAGGCGCGCGAACGCGTCGTCCGCCGGCGGTGCGTCGGGCCCGCTGCCACTGGGCTGCAGGTCGAGTGGCTCCTGACTGAGAAAGGCGGCCAGCAGCGTCACCCCGGCAGGCTTCGCCATCAGTTCCGGCGACTGCGGCGGCTCGCCGGGGATGCGCAAGCTTCCTGCAGCCACCCGGTTGTCGGTCTGCTGCCGATTCGGAAAGATCAGCGTCGCGACATCGTCCGGACCGACGCTGACGAGGTTCAGATGACCGGCGCGCGGCACGTCGATGCTCAGCGTCACCGGCTCGCCTTCGCGATAGGTCGCCCTGCCCAACCTCACTGCCAGCCCACCGGCAAGGTTGGCCGCATCCTCGATGCTGCGACGGAAAGGCTGCCGCGGTACCGGCGCTGCCGCCGCGGCCGCAGGCTCAGCCGCTGTGACCGCCGCAAGCGGCGGCGATTCCTGCGCCAGAGCGGCGTCCGCCGACAGCAGCAGAAAGGCGCCGATGGCGCCGCTTAGTGCCTCCCGGCCGACTACTGATCTCATTCTCACCCCCTCTTTGCAGGCATGCAGTTCGCGCACCGGCGCAAGTATAGCTACACTGGCGCCATGTGCGGGCGTTATGCCCTGGTGACGCCTCACTCGTGCTGGCGACCATCGCCGTCGTGGCAGCGACCGCACGCGACAACGCGGACAGGGGATCCGCTGCCGGCGGTGCGCCCGGTTTTGTAGCATAATCGCGCGCACACCACGGACCTGAGGCCTGCTTGATCCACTTCGTTCCTCCACAGCGCTATGACTCGATGAAGGCAACGGGCAAGTTGCCTTCACCCGAGGGTGTCGCCTTCTCGATCATCAAGCTGCTGCAGCGTGACGATTTTCGCGTCTCCGATCTGGTGCAACTGGTGCAGTCCGACCCGGCGATCGCCGGCCGCCTGCTGAAGTTCGCCAACGCCGCCGCCTTCGGCCGCACGCGACCGATCGTCTCGCTGCAGCGGGCGATCGTTGCCCTCGGTGCGTTCCGCGTGCGCGAACTGGTGATCAGCCTGTCGGTGATGCATACGCACAGCAGCGGACAGTGTTCGGCCTTCGACTACGGGGCCTTCTGGGGACACTCGCTGGCAACCGCCATCGCCTGCCAGGAACTCGCCCAGTTTGCCCAGATTTCGAGCGAGGAGCTATTCACCATCGGTTTGCTGGCGCGCGTCGGCGAGCTGGCGATGGCTTCGCTCTACCCGGAAGAATACGCCGTCATTCTGCTCAAGGCGAAGGAAGGCGGCGCCAGCCTGGCGACCCTGGAACGTGATTGCCTGGAGATGGACCACCAGCAACTGGGCGCGACGATGCTCGCCGAATGGGGTCTACCGGACTTGCTGATCCAGGCCGCCTACCATCACGAACAGCCGGACCTCGCAGGCTTTCGCGACGGCTCGCGGGTGCAGACGCTGACCCACTCGCTGCACTTTGCGCGGGCGCTGGCCGAAGTCTGCATGGCCGAAGAGGATGCGCGCTGGAGCCTGCTGCCCGGCCTGCTGACGCGCGCTGCGCGACTCGGCATCAGCGGTGACGCACTGAACGACATGGCTGACCGGACGGTCCGCCGCTGGCGCGAGTGGGGCGCCATGCTGCAGGTGCGCACGCACGAGATGCCCCCTTTCGCCGAGATCCTGGCGGCCAGCCCGCCCAGCCGACGGGTCAGCCCGGCCACCCAGGAACCGGACGGCGGACTCAGCGCGCCGCGCCTGCACGTGCAACTGGTCGGCATCCCGGTGGCGGAACTGCCGACGCTGATGCAGCAGATCGAAAGCCTCGGCCACCAGCCGGTGCTCGTCGACAGCCACATCGACGACCTCAAGCAGGTCCTCCGCGAGCCAGCCCAGATCGTCATTGCCGACATGGCCATGCCCGGACTGAAACCGGCGCTATTCTGCCGCATCCTGCGCCAGACGCCGGCGGGCAAGGAGAGCTACGCACTGCTGCTCGCCTCGCCGGGCAGTGAAGCGCACGTCCTCGAAGCGATCGACGCCGGTGCCGACGACGTCCTCGTCAAACCGGTGGGTATCCATACGCTGCGCGTCCGCCTCAACACGGCGACGCGCATGCTGCTGCTGCGCGAAGAGATCCAGCGTGAGCGGCGCGGCATCATGCGCTCGACCGACGAATTCGCCGTCACCCACCGCCGCCTGCTGCGGGACGCGCTGACCGACGCGCTGACGCAGCTGCCGAACCGCCGCCACGGCCTCGACTACCTCGCCTCGGAGTGGACGTTCGCCCACTCCAACGGGCTGCCGATGGCCTGCCTGCTGCTCGACATCGACCACTTCAAGCGCATCAACGACGGCTACGGTCATGCTGCCGGCGATGCCGTCCTGCGGCAGCTCGCCGACCTGCTGAAGCGCGCCTCGCGTGTCGAGGACCTGGTCTTCCGCTACGGCGGTGAAGAGTTTGCTGCCGTCCTGCCGAATGCCAGCGTCCGTGCTGCGGCGCAGATTGCCGAACGCATCCGCAGCCTGGTCGAGAAGTACGCCTTCATCTGGGAGCAGCAGGCGATTCCCGTCACCCTCAGCGTCGGCGTCGCCAACCTCTCGAGCGGCTTCAAGGACAGCCAGGCGCTGATCGAGGCGGCGGATGCCGCGCTCTACGAAGCCAAGCGCAGCGGACGCAACCGGGTCGTCGTCGCCGCCTGACGCAAGCCGCGACAGCGCAGCGATGATGCGCCGAGTGCGCCTGACGATCCGCCCGGACCTTGTCCTCGGCCGCCACCGGGCCGCACCGCGCGCCACACCGGCCACCTCCCCGGCGACGATTGACGCCCCTCGCCCGCCCCTCATATACTCCCGTTGCCATCGTTGGCTTGCCAGTCGTCGAGAATGATGAGCGCGTTTCCGTGCTGGCCCGAGATCTTCCCGCCGACCCGTTCCTTTGCCGGCACGCAGGCGGCACCGGCGTGGTCGGTCGACCAGCAGTTCCTCGCCGGGCGCCCGGCCAGGGTTCGCGACCTCTTCGTCGATCTGGCCGAGGTCGCGGCGGCACTGCGCCGCCGCGACGTCGACGCTGACGCCATCGAGATCGACGCCGACGTCCTGCGCATCGGCGCCGCCGTCGGTTTCAGCGCACAGGCCGTGCGCATCCACGTCCGCCGCATCGAGGTGGGCAGCGGCGGCCTGCTGCAGGTGGATCCGGCGGCGGATGGCGGCGACTGCGTGCTCGAGATCGTCTGCGACGAACTGCTGCTCGATGATTCCGCCGCGCCCTGGATCAGTTTCCTCGGTTTCGCGCCGCAACTGCCGCCTGACGAGATGTCCCGGCGAGTCCACCTGAAGTGCGCGCGCGACGCCACCGGTGACGCGCTGATCACCCTCGAAGCGACCGACGAGGTACCGCCGGGGGACCGCCTGCTCGGCGAACTGCAGCTGCTGACCGCGATGCGTCTCTGCAGTTGCGGCGCCGGCGCTGCGGCGCAGATTGCCGAGCTGCCGGCGTGCATGGCGAGCTGGGTCAACCGCTCGCAGACACACGTCGCCGGCGATGTGCGGCTGGCACTGGAGAGCGCCCTGCTCCTCGCGCGCCTGCGCTCGCTGCGGCCACAGCTGCACGTCGTCCCGAGCCTGCGCCTCGAGCGTTACAGCCATCTCGCCGAGAAGACGGCGAACGCACTGCGCGCCATCGACGAGGAGTGCACCCACCTGTTCGACGCCGTCGCCGACATCGGGCTGCGCAATGGCGATGCGGAGGTCGTCCTCGGCCACTATCGCAACTGTGCAGCCCTGTCGCAGAGCCTCCTGCAGGAGGCGCGCAAGGATGAGGCGGCGGCGGCGGCGGCCTGCGCTGCCAGCCGCAGGAAGCTCGAGGCGCAGAAAGGCAAGCTCGAGCAGGCGCGGAAGACGTTCCAGGACGGCTGCGACGAGAAGACCCGGCAACTCAAGCTGGAGGCCGGGGTGGGCATCGGCGCTGCCGTCCTGGCCGTCGTCGTCGGCGTCGTGGCGACGCTCTTCGGCAGCGCGAGCGGCCCCACCGCTGCCGCCCAGGGTGTGCAGGGAGCGGCCACTGCGGCCCAACAACTGAGCCGGCTGCTGCAGATCCTGAACCGGATCTGGGATCTGGTGAAGGCGGTGCGCGCCACCCTCGAGCTGATGATGACCGCACAGAAGGTGTACGAGGCCGTCGCGAAGAACATCGCCGGCCGCCAGGCCGTCACCCAGGCCAGCAGTCTGGCGAGCTGGAGCGACCCGGCGTCCGGGCTCGAGCCGGTGAGCGTGGCCGATTGGCAAGCGCTGCGCGTCGAGGTCCGCGCCGCCTTCGACGACGCGCTGAAGATGGACATCGGCGGCGCGAGCGAACTGCTCGCGGCAATCGAGGTCTTCCTCATCCTCTCCGAAGAAGCCGTCAACACCGGCGTCCATCAGGCACGCTGCATGCAGGTGCGCCTGCAGCGCGAGTGGGAACAGCAGCGCGACACGAGCGACGCGGCAGCCGTCGAGGCCAGACGCAAGGCGCTCGGCCAGCGCGCCGAAATCGATCGCGCGACGCTGATGTTCCACGAGCGCATCCAGGACCAGCTGAAGCTGCAGCTCGTCCGCGCCATCGGCAACATGCGCGATGCCTACCGCTATTGCACGCTGCGCGAGCCGGGCTTCGCCCCGTCGCTGACGGACAGTGGTGCGACGCTGTACGCGCTGCTGGCCAACGCCGAGGAGGAACTGACGCGCTTCCTCGAGGGTGCGCAGCGCACCTCGACCTGGACTCCGGCAGCCTACCGCATCTGGGAACGACACGCGCTCGACGAACTCAGGACGGAACGTACGCTGTCGTGGACGATCTCGCTCAACAACTATCCGCGCGTCGAGCGGATCCGCATTTCCGAGGTTCACGTCTGGCTGGTGTGCAGCAAGCCGTACCATCGCAACATCACGATCCTCGTCTCGACGCCCGGCATTTACCGCGACCGCACGTCCGCCGGGCCGATCGAGTTCGCCGCCGCCCCGTTCAGCAGTACCTTCCAATACAACCTGCTGCCACCCCGCGCGCACGCTGAAGCACGGGATCATCAGGGCCGCAGCGTGCACATCACGCTGCACGGCGACGACGCCGACAAGTCGCGCTTCGAGCCGACGCCCTTCACCACCTGGCGCATCCACATCCCGGCCGACCTCAATCGGGACCTCGATCTGGCTGACATCGAGGAGATCGGCCTCGAGTTCAGGGGTACCGCGGCCGGCATCGATGCCAGCGACGCCAGCGCCGGGACGACGCCATGAGCGGCAACGCGCAAGCCGCGGCCGCGCGGCCGGCAGTGCAGGTCCTGCTGCCGGCCGTCGTCCTCGACGCCGTGCTGCTCGCCGGCGCTTCGACCGGGCGCGCGCGGCACCTCGTCGTCCGTGCCGACACGGTGCGCGTCGTCGGGCACTGCCTGCTGCCCGGGGCAACGGTCGAGATCCTCGCGCGGCGGATCGAGTTCGCGCCGGCCAGCGCCATCGACGTCTCCGGCGCGGCGACCTCCGGCTTCGACGCCGCGGCCCGCGACCCCGGCCTCGACGGCACGGCGCAACACCTCGACGGTCGCCAGGGTGCCGGCGGACCGCGCGGCAACGACGGGGGCCTGATCCGGATCTGCGCGCACGAGGTCGTGGGGACGGCGGCGCTGCTCGCCAACGGCAGCGCGGGCGGGCGCAGCCAGCGCGGCGGCGACGGTTTCGCGCACGTCAGCGGACAGAACGCCCGGCGCGACGCCGGACCTGTCGTCGGCGACATGGCGGTGCCACCGGGCGCCATCGCGGGCATCGTCCGGATGCTGCTGCCGGGTCTCGACAGCTACCAGCGCGCCCGCTATGGCGGCCACGCGCAGGCATGGCTGCGTTTCGGCACGCTCGGCCAGGGCGGCCGCGGTGGCCTGCCCGGGCGACCGGGCGACGGCGGCAACGGCGGCCGCATCGTCCTCCGCCACGGCACGCCATTGCTGACGACGCCCGTTCTCGGCGCCAGCGGCGGTGCTGCAGGCCAAGCTGGCGACTTCGGCGCGCGCGGCGAACCCGGCGCCGATGGAGCACACCTGCTGCTGGTCAACCTCGGCCACGGCTACGAGATTCACGACATCGACAGGTACTGGCAATACGAACTGCAGGGCGAGCTGATGAGCGGTCTCGCGCAACTGCGCGCGGCTGCGGCGAGCACGGCCGAAGTCGTCGCCGAGCAGGCGGCGGCGGGAAGGGCGCTGCCGGATGCCGTCTCCTGCACGGCGGCGAGCAACGCCGAACTGGCGAGCGAGTGTCCGCTCGACTACCTCGAGCTGATCCGTGCGCTGGCGGCGCGCGACATCGCACTCGCCAAGCGGCCGCGCGGAGTGGCCCGCTACCAGTGGCTCGCCGACCTGACCGGCGACGCCACCGAGCAGGCGCGCAGCGATCTGCATGCCGCGGCGGCGCAGGCCCTGGCGGCGCTGCCGCCCGCGGACGTCGCGCCCGCGGCGACGACGGGCTGAGAGGTGGTGAATTGCCGGCGAACGACAGCGCGGCGATGACGGCTGCCCCCTTCGACCGCAGCGAGCCGGACGCCGGCAACGGCTTCCAGGCGGCAAGCGCACGCCTCATCGTCGCCAGCCATTCGCGGCTGTTGCACCGCGACCTCCTGCCCGACGACGCAGCGGACGATCTCGGGCGGCGGCTCTACGGCGCGCCATTCATCGTCCTGGCGCACGATGCGGCAGCCGATCCGATCTTCTTCTACGCCAACCTCGCCGCGCAGGAACTGTTCGCGATGTCGTGGCGGGAGATCGTCCGTCTGCCGTCACGACTTTCGGCCGAACCGCTGGCGCGCGAGGAACGGCAGCGACTGCTCGATCGCGTTGCCCGCGAAGGGTTCATCGACGATTACGGCGGCGTTCGCATCGCGGCGAGCGGCGAGCGCTTCCGCATCTGCGGCGCGACGGTCTGGAATCTCGTCAGCGAAGCGGCGACGAGCGTCGGGCAGGCAGCGAGCTTCGCCACCTGGGAGCCCCTGCGCTGATCGCCGGCTGCCGCGGTGGGCGGCTCAGAACAGGATCACCGAACGGATGCTCTGGCCGGCGGCCATCAGCTCGAAGGCCCGGTTGATGTCGGCCAGCCCCATGGTATGGGTGATGAAGGTGTCGAGCGGAATTTCGCCCCGCTGCGCGCGCTCGACGTAAGCCGGCAGCTCCGAACGGCCGCGCACCCCACCGAAGGCCGAGCCCCGCCAGACGCGTCCGGTCACCAGCTGGAAGGGCCGCGTCGAGATCTCCTCGCCGGCACCCGCGACACCGATGATCACCGACTCGCCCCAACCCTTGTGACAGCACTCGAGGGCGGCGCGCATGACCGAGACGTTGCCGATGCATTCGAACGAGTAATCGACACCGCCGTCGCTCAGTTCGACGATCACTTCCTGGATCGGCCGCGCGTGATCGGCCGGATCGATGCAATCGGTGGCGCCAAGCTGGCGCGCGATGGGAAACTTGGCCGGGTTGGTGTCGATGGCGATGATGCGCGCGGCACCGGCCATCACGGCGCCGATGACCACTGCCAGACCGATGCCGCCGAGGCCGAAGACGGCCACTGTCGCTCCCGGCTCGACCTTGGCGGTGTTGCGCACCGCGCCGATGCCGGTGGTGACGCCGCAGCCGAGCAGGCAGACCTTTTCCAGCGGAGCATCGCGGGCGATCTTCGCCAGCGAAATCTCCGGCAACACGGTGTACTCGGAGAAGGTCGAGGTTCCCATGTAGTGGAAGATCGTCTGACCGTGCCGCGAAAAGCGGCTGCTGCCATCCGGCATCAGTCCCCTGCCCTGCGTCGCGCGGATCGCCTGACAGAGGTTCGTCTTGCCCGAACGGCAGAACTTGCACTGTCCGCATTCGGGCGTATACAGCGGGATGACATGGTCGCCGACGGCAACCGAGCTGACGCCCGGTCCGATGGCCTCGACGATGCCGCCACCCTCGTGACCGAGGATGCTCGGGAAGACGCCTTCCGGGTCGGACCCGGAGAGCGTGAAGGCATCGGTGTGGCAGACGCCGGAGGCAACGATGCGCACCAGCACCTCGCCCTGCCGCGGCTCCTCGACATCCACCTCGGTGATCTCCAGTGGCTGCCCGGCAGCCCAGGCAACCGCAGCACGCGACTTGATCATCAGTGACCCTCCCACCAGTTGGCGCCGCCGGCAGGCGGCAATCGCTCCCCGCTGCCGGGCAAGCGTGCGCCTTGCCGGCGGCTGTCCGCAGCAGCCGCGGCGCGGCCGTCAGTGCAGATCACCCGCCTTCAGCCGCTGCAGACGGAACACTTCGATTCCCTCGTCGAGCAGTTCCTCGTATTCTTCGGCAGTGGCGACGCCACGAATCGAACGTTCGGGAGCCTCGACATAATGAATCCGCCGCGCTTCCGCGGCGAACTCGTCGCCGACATCCTCGCACTGGGCAAGCAGCATCTCGGTCAGATGGCGAAGCGCCGTCAAGGAACCCGCCCCCCCGTCGACCACCGGTGCGGCGAGCGGTACGGGACGGCGAGGCGAATCCGCCTGCGTGCCGGAACGTCCGAGATGCACCGTCGACGGCACGCGCCGAATCTCGACCGAGCCACAATGCGGGCAACTGACGAGACCGGCTGCGAGCTGGCTGTCGAAATCCTCGCGCGACTGGAACCAGCCCTCGAACTGGTGGTCGTGCTGGCATGCAAGGTCAAAGATGATCATCGGGACCCGGAGCGCGAAGCGCGCAGCAAGAGACGTGGACGTGGTGCCCGGAGCCGGGGTCGAACCGGCAAGGCCGCAAGGCCGAGGGATTTTAAGTCCCTTGTGTCTACCAATTCCACCATCCGGGCGCCGCAGGCCATTATACCTGCCGCAAAATGGAAGAAGGGAAAGTGCCGGGGGCACTTTCCCTTCGTGATCTGGAGCGGGAAAAGAGTCTCGAACTCTCGACCTATACCTTGGCAAGGTATC
>ERZ761592.279-NODE-279-length-21027-cov-23.625167_pt1 | contig 21027 bp, 20 predicted proteins | sample MGYA00433095_ERZ761592 | MGnify/ENA primary metagenome ERZ761592 (study PRJEB28899, sample SAMN03785554) | bioreactor sludge metagenome | biome: EBPR Sludge; feature: EBPR Bioreactor; material: 0.22µm filtered reactor supernatant | place: Saint Lucia: Queensland... | reverse complement strand
GTCATTAATTTGAAATATTTACCGCTTTATAATGAATTTTGAAAAACAAAACTTTTCTTGCCTCTTGTCTTACGTACGTTGAATCCTCCTCTTGACTACCGATCAGGCGAACGACATGAAAATTTCAATTAAAGGCTCACTCTTTGGCGTTTTGCTGCTTTTGGGTTCATCATTTGCCGTAGCCATGGAAGATGAAGCAGCCTTGAAGGAACAGATGCACAAGGCTTGCGCGCCGCTGTTCGCTCCGGGCGGCGCTTGTTCCGATCTGGCGAAGGGGACTAGAAAATGCACGCGCCAGAATCTTGAAAAGGGAGGCTCCGCCTGCGCCGATTTCGAAAAGGCTCACAAGGAGTTTTTCGATGCGGGGATGAAGGATGAAATGATCCGCAAGTAAGCTTCGGTTGGAATTGGAGCACTCTAAACCCCGCGTCTACCGCGGGGTTTTTCATTGGTCGCTTTTTTTATTGCGCGCGATTTAACGCCAGATGAAACGCATCGAAATTGCGTAACGGCCCATCGGCGATGGAAAAACGGCAAGGGCGATTGAGCAGCAGCGGCACCCGCTGCTCGGTCATGCCGCCGTGCGAGCGCAGCGGATGTTCGAGTCGGGATAAATCGTGTCGGTCCGGGCGGGTTCCGAGCGCGTATTCTCGCTCGGCCAGCACAATCAGATCGCCTTGCCGGTCCGGCGGCAGCGCGAAACGGGCGCAGGCGATCTCGCGCGGCAGGACTTCCATGATCCCTTCGACCGCCTTTAACCGCTCGATCATTTGAGCGTCTCGGTTTTCCCCGTCGAGATAAATCAGCGCGAAGCCCCCCAGCGCGCCGTGATGGACGACGTAGGGATCGGTGATCGGCAGGATCACCCGCGCTCGGTCCGCCCCCAACCATTCGTCCAGCATGGATTGCAAATAGAGCACGTTGGGCCGACCCCAGCGGTCGTGCTTGGCGCTCATGCCGTGATCGGCGGTGATTGCCAAGATCGCGCCCGCTGCGTCAAGTCGCGCTAGATAGCGATCCAGCATGGCGTAAAAGGCGTTGGCGGTCGGCGTGCCCGGCGCGTGCTGGTGCTGGATATAATCGGTGGTGGAAAGATACAGCAGGTCCCAAAGTCCCGATTCCACCAGTCGCGCCCCGACGGCCAGCACGAATTCCGACAGCTCCGCCGAATACACCGACGGCAACGTCAGGCCGGCCCACTCCAGCACGCCTTCGATGCCATTGTCTTGCAGCGTCGCCCGATCGGCCCGTTCCGCCGAAAGACAGACCGCGCGCCGGGAGGCCAGCGGCAAGCCGTGACCGAGCAGAGCACGCAATTTATCCTTGGCCGTCACCACCGCCACCCGGGCCCCGGCCCGCGCGAAAGCCGCTAGAATCGTTTCGCAGCGCAGAAAGGCGGGGTCGTTCATCATGACTTCCGCACCGCTCGCCGGATCGAGAAAGTAGTTGCCGCAAATGCCGTGGACCGCCGGGGTAACCCCGGTGACGATGCCGAGGTTGTTGGGGTTGGTGAAGCTGGGCACCACGCAGTCGGCGCGCAAATCGGCCCCGCGCGCCAGCATCGCCTTCATGAACGGCATCACACCGGCGGCCACGGCCTGCTCGATATAGCTCGGTTCGCTGCCGTCGATGCAAACGACGGCGGTGGGAGATCGCGGCCAGGCATACTCCCGACCGTTGACCCTCAGCGTTTCAGGCACGATTCTACCTTCCCTTTGGTATGTCACTGTATTTCGATCAGCCGCGACCGCCGATCAATCGGGCGCGGACGCGCGAAGATAACTGCTCGACCACGACGACCAGCGCGAAAATCATCAAAATGATGGTCGCCGCCTGATCGTAGCGAAACATCTCCATGGAAGTGGCGAGTTCCGCGCCGATGCCACCCGCGCCAACCAGGCCCAGCACGACCGACGAGCGCACCGCCTTTTCCAGGGCGAACAGACTGGTGTTAATCAAGCTCGGCAGGGCCATGGGTAAGGTGGCGCAAGCGATAATGTCGAGCGGCCCCGCGCCGATGGCGGCCATCGCCTCCGGCGGGCCGGAATCGACTTCCTCCATGGCCTCGGCGAAAAAGCGCCCGCAGAAGCCGATGGTGTCGACGATCAAAGTCAGCGCCCCGGCGAACGGCCCCAGGCCGACCGAGGCCACGAAAAACAGCGCCCACGCCAGATCCGGCACCGTGCGCATGAAGCTAATCACCGCCCGCACGGCCCCGCGCACTGACGGATGCGGGGTATGATTGCGCGAGGCCAACACCGCGAGCGGCACGCTGAACGCGATCCCGAGCACCGTTCCCACCACTGCCATCTGAAAAGTGACCAACACGGATTGCAGCATGGGCAACAAGCGATCCGTCGCGGGCGGCACCATCTCGGCCCCGATCCTAGCCATGTTGGGCAATCCGCCGATCAGTTCGGAGATCGAGATTCCCGCGCCGGCCAACGACCACACAAAAAAGGCCAGAAACGCGGCGAACAGCACCGCCGAGAGCGGGCCGGGCGCGTCGAAGCGAGCGGGCGGCTTGGCGTGGGCAAACTCATTCATACAGGTTTCTCAAAGACCCGATGCTTTCGCCGGCGGTGAGCGCGTCGAGGTAAAGACGGCCCCTGCGCAGACCGAGCACCCGGTCGGCGTAACGCAGAGCGTGTTCGAGATGGTGCGACACGAAGATCAGGGTCAGGCCGCGCTCGCGCGTCAGCGCGGCGAAGGTTTCCATGACTTCCTCGCCCGCCTGCGGGTCGAGGCTGGCGACCGGCTCGTCGGCGAACAGGGTGCGCGGGCGCTGCATCAGGGCGCGGGCGATCGCCACCCGCTGCGATTGGCCGCCGGACAAGTGATCGGCGCGCCGCCCGGCCAGATCGGCCAGCCCAACTTGCTCCAGACAGCGCAAGGCGTACTCGCGATCTTCCCGGCGAGCGAGCGCCTGATGCCAGTGGCGAGGCCCGCGCCCGCGCGCCAAACCGCCGTGCAGCACGTTGGACAGCGCCGACAACCTCGGCACCAAATTATGCTTTTGAAACACGAAACCGACGCTGGAGCGCATCCGCCGCAGGTGATGGGCGCGCGATCCGGTCAGCCGTTCGCCGTGCAGATGAATATCGCCCGCGCTAGGTTCGATCAGGCGCAAGCAACAGCGCAACAGGGTGCTTTTGCCGGTGCCGTTGCCACCGATGATGGCGACGCTCTGGCCGGCCGGCACCGCAAACGAGACCTCCGACCAAACCGGCGCGGCGGCCCCATCAAAACGCTTGGCCAGCTGGTCCACCCGCAAGGCGGGAGCCCTGGCCTCGCCGTTATCGTTCGTCGGTCCGGTCATAGGGTCACTCTCCGATGAACTCGGCGTATTCGGGATAACCGGCCGTCTTGTACATCGCCCGCACCACGTGGTAATCCTTGTCGGCGATGTTGGTCAGAAAGCGCATTCCCTTGTAACGCTTGACATGGTCGGCCCCCATTAGAATCGCGACGATCAAAGCGTCGGACTGTTTGCCGATGGCTTCGCGCATGGTCTCGACGGTGTTGGCCGGGACATGGGCGCCGGCCATCAGCAGATCGTTGGGCAGATCGGGGCTGCGGGCCAGAACGCGAAAGTCGTTGCGCCGCAAGCCACCGTCGGTTTCGGCCTCTTTTTCCAGCAGAGAATCGTAGTCGGAGCGGCCGATGCCGACGGCTTGCACATCGCCTCGCTTCAGCGCTTCCCAGACCACGCGAACATTGCTGTGGGTGATGGCTAAATCCTTGAGCGGATCGAGGCCCGCTTCGGCCAGCACATGCAAAGGCCCCAGATGGCGCGAGGTCGAGCCGACCGAACCCATGCCAATCTTTTTGCCTTTCAGCTCCTTGAGTGAATAATAAGGGCTATCGGCCTTGACGATGATCATCGAAAAATAATCGGGGCGATACAGGCCCACCACGACGTTGGCCTGGGCGCGCTTTTGCATGACCACGTATTCGGCTGGACCGGTCAATACGAAGTCGACTTTCTTGAAGCGCAGCGCCTCCAAGGCGGCCGAACGGTTGGTCACCGGTAAAAAGTCAATCGAATAGCCCGTCGCTTTTTCCAGCTCCGCCTTGAACGGGCCGAACTCCCGCTGCAATTCCTCCAGGCCGACCATGTCGGTGACGGCCAGCTTGACGGTTTCGGCCCAAGCGGCGACGCCGCACGCGAGAGCGCACCCCGCAAGCAGCGTGATGGCGAATCGGCTGAACATGGGACCCCCTAATAGAATTTGAATTAACCGCCTAATCAGTGTAAGCATGCAAGATTGCAGATTGTTGACAATTTCGAGAATGCGCCAAACGCCTTCAAGGCGTCTTACAATTCGCCGATACTGGTGTCGGATCGTCGAACGAGGCAAGCGCGCTCGCGCAACCCTATCAGGAACATTTCATGAGCTATTCGGATGCGCTCGTCGTGCTGAAACAACATTCCCTGCCCGATCTGGTCCAAGATGAATTGGAGCAGTTGATTCTCGACGGCAAACTCGCTCCCGGCGAACCGCTCCGAGAGATCGCGATCGCCTCCCTGCTAGGCGTTTCCCGCGGCCCGGTACGCGAGGCATTTCGCGCTTTGGAGGAAAAAGGGTTGCTGCGGATCGCAAAAAATTGCGGGGTGTCCGTGCGCGCGTTAAGCGCCGGTGAAGCCGACCAAATTTATGAAGTGCGCATCGTGCTCGAGGCCATGATTGGGCGCAAGGTGGCGGAAACGATCACCGAGACGGGGCTGGCGGAACTCAAGGCGATTTTAAAAGCGATGGTGACCGCCGCCAAGGATGACAATGTGCATCCCTACACCTACCTCAACTTGGCTTTTCACGACGCCCTCGCTCGCCTCAGCGGCAACGTGGCGCTCCATGAAAGCTACCGTCGCCTGGTCGCCCAACTGACCTTGTTTCGCCACAAGGCCTATCTGCATGATAGAACCAGCATGGCGCTGTCGTTGCGCGAGCATCAGGAGATAGTGAGCGCGATCGAAGCGCAAAAACCCAACCGCGCGTCCGATTTGCTGCGCTCGCACGCGCGGGACAGCCGAAAACGGCTCCATGCCGCGCTCGGACGGTCCGCCCGGCCGTGAAAGCGCCGATCTCGCGAGCCAAACCGACCCAAACCTCCATGATCAAAAACATCACCCGGAAACTGTTCGCCGACAGCCCGCAAGAAACGCTCTATCACTACACCTCGTTTAAAGGTTTGCTCGGCATCGTGGAAAGCGGGGTGCTGTGGGCGAGCGATGTCCGCTACATGAACGATTCGGCGGAAATGAAGCACAGCGCCGACCTGATCCGGGACGATGTCACCCGGCGCATGGCCGGCGGACATCCCAATCCGAAACTGCTCAATCAATTTCTGGAGTGGATATCCCACCGTATCACCAACGGCCACATGCTGTTTGGGGCATCGTTCCGCTCGAACGGCAACCTGTTGAGCCAGTGACGCAGTTACAGCTCGCTGGGCAAAGGCGTCAGCCTGGGTTTTAACCGGGACCACATCCTGCAATGCGCCGGGAATCAATCCTTTCAGGTCGGCAAATGCATTTATGCGCCCGCCGAACAAGCCGAACTCATCCGGCAAACCGTTGACGCCGTTGAAATGATCGCGCAGGAATACGGCGAAAATAACGACGGCAATCAAAGTCCAGCCACCCATTCATACCAGGCTGTCTTCGAAAAAATCGAAAGCGAATTACTCTGTATCGCGGCGCTGCTGAAACATCCGTCTTTCCAAGAGGAGGAGGAATGGCGGATCGGATCGCCGGTCATTACCGATTACGTCCGCTCGCCGGTGCTGTTTCGAGAGGGCGCTTCCATGCTGGTGCCGTATTTTGAGTTCAAGCTGACGCTCGCCCCCCGCGAGCCGATCCCGTTGGAGCACATCTTTCTCGGCCCGACCCCCAATATCAGCCTGTCGATGAACTCGTTGGCTTTGTATCTGGCCAAACGGGGGATCAAGCCCCGACAGGGCATCCGCTATTGCCAGATCCCTTATCGGCAGTGGTAGCGCGCTGTCTCATCGCGTGATGAGCTCGCGGGTGCTCGGGCGTGACTGGCGCTCACGCCAAGTCGGGTTTGATCGCCCCGACGGCATAATCAGGAAGCGCGTAATCCGCCGGTTTCAGCCGGCTGAAACCGCGCTGGAACGCGCCGAGATCGAAACGTCGCGCCGGAGCGGTCTGCCGCGCTTGCCAGCGGGGGCTCGCGCGGATCCGTCGATCCACCTCGGCCAGCACCTTGTCCGCCCAATCCGGATCGTCCGGCGAAACTACCAGAACCGCGAACCCATGGCTTTCGCCTTCCATGGCGACGCCGGGTGAATCATCGACATGCAGATCGATACCGAAGGCGGGCGGAAATTTTGACGGTCCGCGCAGACCGACGGTCTGTTGGTGCCGTTCCAGGTTGACGACCCCCGCAATTGGAATGCCAAAGCTGGCAAACCACGCTTTCAGATGCCGGGGCGGCCGGCAGGATGAGGTATAGATCCAAATCCGGCATTGCCGCCGCACCAGCGCGGCCATCAGCGCGCGCGTGCCGCGCCGGAGCCGTTCGGGATAGCGCCAGCGGAGCCAGCGGGGGACATGCAGCTCGGTGGGAACCGATAGACCACAAATCAAAGTATCGTCGATGTCAAAAGAAATGCGCACACAGCCGCCCTGTCGTTGAATGTTTGGAGCAATTGCTTATTGTCTCACAGCCGCGGAGCCGCCCGCTTGCGGGCCGGCGGAAAGCAGGTAACCGAAATCGGCCTGCCGCTCCAGAAACTTGGCGAAACGCTTCTTGATGCCCGGCAGCCGGAACAAGCCCATCGGCCCCAACTTACTGGTATTGCGAATGACCGTCGATGGATCGAAATACGCCACGGCGTTTTCCGGGGTCAACACGAACGGCGGCTTGCCGGCGCGCAACAAAATGTAGCTTGCCAGCAGCGTGCCGGTGCGGTGGTTGCCTTCGATGAACAGCTGCGGTTTGCTGAGCGAGCGCACGTAAGCGCCGGCGGCCAACTTCCAAACGGAATCGCCCAAATGGCGGGCCCGCCACTCGACCAAATCCTCGATGCCACCGCCCGGTTCATCGTAAAAACGGGTTTCAGTCGCTTTGATATGCCGGCAAAATTCGGCGCGCTGCGTTTGATCCGGCCCGCACAACACGATGTTGTTCAGTTCGAGCAAATACTTGTGCTTGCCCTTGGCGAAAATGTCGATGTCCCATTCGATCAGGACATCGACGAAGGTGTACCCCGCCAGCAGGTTTTCGACAACCGCGTCGCTCATCGGATCGTGCTGCCCGCTCAAGCGCGCGTTGAGCGATTCAAACTCTGCTTGGACCCGACGCAGCGAGGTTTCGATGGCCGGTAGATTCAGCAAAGCCATGCTCAGCGGACGCGCTCCACGGCCGCGCGAGCCAATGTCGCCACGCTGTCGGTTAAGGGGATGTAGCCTTCGGCCTCGCTGTGGCGCTGGCCCTCGGACAGCGCCCAACTCACGAACCCCTTGAGCGCGGCACTCTTGGCGGCGTCGGGATAATGGTCGTACAGCAGCAGCCAGGTGAGGCTGATCAGGGGATAAGCCTCCTCGCCGTCCGGATCGGGCAAAAACAGCCGCAGGTCGGCGGGCATCTGGCCGACGTTGGCGGCCAGCGTGGCCCGACCGCTTTCGAAGCTCGGCGCGACGTAGCGGCCGGCCTTGTTTTGCAGGTGGATCACCGGCAACCCGAGCCGCTTGGCGTAGCCGTGCTCGACATAACCGAACGAACCCCAGCTGCGCTTGATCCGTCCGGCCACGCCCTCGTTGCCGCGCGCGGTCATGGTGACGCTCGGCCAGCTGATCACGTTGCCGGTTCCGGGGCCTCTGCGCCACTCCTCGCTCGCCGCGCTCAGATGGTTGCTCATGGCGTAGGTGGTGCCGCTGCTATCCTGTCGGGCGACCAGGGTGATCACTTGTTTGGGCAGCTTGAGTTCGGGATTGAGTTCTTGAATGCGCGGGTCGTCCCAATGGCGGATCTTGCCGAGGAAAATATCGGTGTAGACCGCCCGGCTCAGCTTGAGCGGGCCCTCGACCCCCGGCAGGTTATAGGCGAGGGCCAGAATGCTGCCCGTGGTAGGCACCAAGACCGCGCCCGCCTTGGCTTGTCGGAGCTGCTGGTCGCTCATCGCGGAATCACTGGCTCCAAAATCCACCGAGCGGGCCAGAAAACGCTGGATGCCCTCGCCGCTGCCGACCGCCTGATAGTCGATGTGAACAGCGGGATGTTCCTTGCCATAAAGCGCGATCCATTTCTGGTAGAGCGGCGCGGGGAACGTGGCGCCTGCCCCATGCAGCGCGACCGCGCCAGCGGCGGGTACGGCTGGAGTTTGCGCCAATGCCGCCGACATCAGACCGACGCCCCCGATGACGGCGGCCAGTAAAATGCGTCTGCGCATCATGCCTGTGTCCCGCCTCAACTGAATTCGCCCCGGACGTATTCCCGAGTCAACTGTTGCTCGGGTTCCTCGAAAACCTTTTTCGTCGGCCCCATCTCCACCAGATAGCCGGTGCGGCTGCCCTGGGAAATGTCGACGCCGAAAAAGGCGGTGGTGTCAGCCACCCGCATCGCCTGCTGCATGTTGTGGGTGACCAAGGCGATGGTGTAATTCTCCTTGAGTTCGACCATCAGTTCCTCGACCCGTCGGGTGGCGATGGGGTCGAGCGCCGAGCACGGCTCGTCCATCAGCAGCACATCCGGTTCGGTGGCGATGGCGCGGGCGATGCACAGACGCTGCTGCTGGCCGCCGGACAGCGACAGGCCGCTGTTTTTCAGCTTGTCCTTGACTTCGTTCCAGCACGCCGCACCTTGCAGGGCCTTCTCCACCCGCTCGTCCAGGTTGCCCTTGAAGCCGTTGAGCCGCAGGCCGAAGGCCACGTTGTCGTAGATGCTCATGGCAAACGGGTTCGGTTGCTGGAACACCATGCCGATGTAGCGCCGCACCACCACCGGATCGACCTTCTTATCGTAAATGTCCTGGCCGTGGTAGGTGACTTTACCCTCGAAGCGGAACGCCGGAATCAGGTCGTTCATCCGGTTGAGGCTGCGCAACACCGTGCTCTTGCCGCAGCCGGACGGGCCGATAAAACCGGTGATCTTGTTCTTTTCCAGGGGCAAGCTGCTATCGCGCACCGCGAGAAAATCACCGTAAAAGACTTTTTGCAGCTGGCAATCCATCACCACGCCATTGCCAACCGGCGCGGGCGCCGTTGAAGCCCCCGCTGCCGTCATTTTCGGATTTGCGTGCATAATTAAGAGCCTCGGACTCTTTCAATATTTTTGCCGCCCGATCAGGCGGGCGAGAATGTTGAACGCCAGCACGATCAGCACCAGCACCAGCGACGCCGCCCAAGCCAGTTGAATCTGGTTGTCGTACGGCATTCCGGAGAAGTTGAAAATCAAGATGGCCAGCGAGGCGGTCGGTTCGGTCAGGCTGCTCAAGTAGTAATCGCTGAACAGGGCGGTAAACAGCAACGGCGCGGAATTGCCCGCCGCGCCGGCAATCGCCAGCATCACGCCGGTCAGAATCCCCGACGCGCCGGTCGGCAGCACCACTTTCAGAATCACTTGGGTCCGGGTGCAGCCCATGCCGTAGGCGGCGTCCTTCATCTTCTTCGGCACCATCGCCATCGCCTGCTCGGCCGCCAGCACCACGGTCGGCAGCATCAGCACCGCCAGGGCCACCCCGCCCGCCAGCGCCGAGTAGGTTTTCATGGTGACGACCATCACCGCGTAGACGAACACGCCCGCCAGGATCGAGGGAAACCCGGTCAGCACCTTGGCCAGAAAGCGCACGGTATCCGCCAAACGGCTGTCCGGTTCCAGAATCGCCAGATAAACCGCCGCTAGAATCCCGAGCGGCACGCTGATCAGGGTGGCGATACCCACCATCACCACCGTGCCGACGATAGCGTTGCCAAAGCCGCCGCCCAGATCGAACGCGGACGGCGGCAACGCCGTCAGCGTTTCCCAGCTCAGGCGGGAGCCGCCTTCGACGAAAAGCATGTAAATCACTGAAAACAGCGGCACGGCGGCCAACAGCGCGGCGATCCAGGTCAGTCCGGTCAAAATGCCGCTGCGCAAGGCGCGCCCTTCCAGCGGCGCGCGTTGCAAGCTGGGCCGCCGGCGGTCGGCCTGTTGTGATAACGCGCGAAGGTTGGATTCAACAGCCAGATCAGGAGCGCTCATCGTTCGGCCTCGAACTTGCGGGTGGCAAATTTCATTACCGCCAACCCCACCGCGTTCACGATCAAGGTGATCGCCAATAAAGCGAGAGCGGCATACATCAGGGCGCGGATTTCGACCTGCCCGGCTTCGGGGAAGCTGGAGGCCAGCAGCGCGGCCAGGGTGTTGGCGGGCGCGAACAAAGACAGGCTGATCTGGTTGGAATTGCCGATCAGCATCGCCAGCGCCATGGTCTCGCCCAGGGCACGGCCAAACCCGAGCACCAGCGCGGCGAGGATGCCGGAGGCGGCGGTCGGCAACATCACCTTCAAGATCGCTTCCCAGCGGGTGGTGCCCATGCCATAGGCGGCTTCTTTGACCTTGTAGGGAATCTGCCGAAGGGCATCGACCGAAATCGAGGCCACCGTCGGCAGGATCATGATGGCCAGCACCAGCGCGGCGGGCGCGAGTCCGGGTCCGCTTAGCGAGGTGCTGAAAAAGGGGATGCCGCCCGCCACGTCATGCAACCAATTAGCAACTGGCCGCAGCAGGGGGATGAGGACATAGATGCCCCACAAGCCGAACACCACCGAGGGAATCGCCGCCAGCAATTCGATGATGGTGCGAAACACCGCCGCCAGGCGGGGGGGTAGAAAATCCTGGGTGAGGAAAATCGCGATGGCGATACCGAATAATCCGCCCAGCAACAACGCCAGCAGCGAACTGTACAGCGTTCCCCAAATCTGCGGCAGGATACCGAAGCGTTCGGCCTGGACATTCCATTCCGTCGTCGTCAGAAAGCCGAGGCCGTATTGCGAAATCGCTGGCATCGCCTTGCCGCCGATCTCAAGGACGATATAGGCCACCAGCACCAAAATCAGCGCGGCGCTCGCCCAAGCGACGGCGCGAAAACCGCGATCGAGGGTGTAGTCGCCACTGGAAGGCGGCCCGGATACCGAATCCGACCGCTTAAGCTGCTCGAAGGAAACCGAAGCCATGAATCACCCAGTACCAGCTGTTGAAAAAAATAAAAGCTGAAACCGGCCTACCCTACCGGGCCGGTCACACTTGCCGACATGCACATGGGGTGATTACTGGATCAGCGCCGCCGCTTTTTTGACTTGGGCGATCACGCTGTCGGGCAGCGGGATATAACCCATTTTGGGCGCCATCGCCTGACCCTTGGTCAAGCCGTACTCCACCAAATCGCGCAGCACCTTAGCCTTGGCGTCGTCCTGATCCTTGTAAAACAGCATCCAAGTAAAGGTGGCGATGGGATAAGCGTTGTCTCCGGCCGGATCGAACAGCCAGACCCGCAGATCGGGCGCGTCGGAACCGGGCAGGGCCTTGTCGGGAAACGCCGCGCTGGCCAGGGCGGCCTTGCCGGATTCATCGCTGGGCGCGATGTAGTGGCCGGCCTTGTTTTGCAGGACCGCCATGGGCTGCTTGGTGGCGATGGCGTAGGTGTATTCGATGTAGCCGATCGCGCCGGGGGTTTGTTTGATGGTGGCGGTCACTCCATCATTCTTCGGCGCTTTGACAAAAGCGGTCGGCCATTGCACGGTGGTGCCGTGGCCGACGCTGCTCTTGAAGGCCGGATTGATTTCGCTCAGGTGGCCGGTAAAAACGTAGGTGGTGCCGCTGGAGTCCGAACGAGCGACTACCGTAATGTTCTGATCGGGGAGTTTGACGCCGGGATTGGCGGCCGCGATTTTGGGATCGTTCCACTTGGCGATCTTGCCCGCGAAGATGTCGGGATATACATCGCGCGGCAGCTTCAACTCCCGAACGCCATCCAAATTGTAGGACAGGACGATTTCGCCGGCGGTCATCGGCAACAGCACCACGCCCTGCTTGATCTTGGCGATTTCCTCGTCGGACATCGCCGCGTCGCTGGCGGCGAAATCGACCGTATTATTGGTGAAATCCTGAATTCCCGCGCCGCTGCCCTTAGCCTGGTAATCGACGGTCACGCCTTGGGTCTGTCTGCTGAAATCCTTGAACCAGGAGGAATAAAGCGGAAACGGGAAGCTGGCGCCGGAACCGGTCAGGCGCAGGTCTTGGGCTTGGGCCGGATAGAAACCGGCGACGCCGGAGAGCACGAATGCCGCTGACAGCAGGATAGATGTTTTCACGCTCAACCTCTAGTTATTGAATTTTATCAAAAAAAGATTTTGTCCTCCCAAAATGACAAATTGATGACACTCTGAAGAACTTTCAGAGACAAGCGTCCGTTGCCGGTCGCCCGCTCGGAGGGCAGGTAATGATCGGCGGCGGCGAACGACAAAACTTCATCATCGCGCAACATTTCTGTCATTCAGCTTTCGCACGCTTGGGCCCCAGCGGTTACCACAGCTTGAGAGAGAGGGTCATGGTTACGTTGAGCGCCCGGGTCGGCGGCCACGCGCACGATTTACTGTTTAAAACCGTGCACGGTCGCTATCTGATTTACAACATGTGCTGGGAAGATCCGCGCATCGACCGGCAACTGTTGCGGCTCGATGCGGACAGCAAATTGGTGGTGCTCACCAGCGCCGGCTGCAACACGCTGGACTATTTGCTGGACGGCCCGGCGGAAATTCACGCCGTGGACGTCAATCCCCGCCAAAATGCGCTGCTGCACCTGAAACTGGTGCTGATCGAACGCGGCGACTTTGACAATTTGGACCGGATGTTCCGCCGCGGCGCGCACCCCCAGTTCCGCGCGCTCTACGCGGCGATCCGCCCGCGCCTACCGCCTTACGCGGCGGCGTTTTGGGATAAAAAAATCACCTATTTTGACCCTGGCAATCCCAAGCGGTCGTTTTACTATCGAGGAACCTGCGGGGCGGTGGCGTGGCTGATCACCCGCCGGCTGTTCAAATCCGGACGCAAGCTGCGCGATTATCTGTTTGACTTGCTCGACGCGCCGACTCTGGCCGAGCAGCGCGCCCTCTACGCCAAGATCGAACCGGCATTGTGGAGCCGGTTCAGCACCTGGCTGTTGCGGCAACCGACCGCGCTCGCGATGCTCGGCGTGCCGCGCCCGCAAATCCATTTGATCCAACAGCGCTATCTCGGCGGCATCGTCGGCTACGTCAGCGACAAGCTGCGCCATGTGCTGACCGAGGTGTTGATTCACGACAACTACTTCTGGCGGGCTTATCTGACCGGTTCCTACACCGATCACTGTTGTCCTAACTACCTGCTGCCAGAAAATTTCACCCGCCTGCGCGCCGACCTGGGACGGATTCACACTCACGACGCCACCGTCAGCGATTTTCTGCGCGCCCACCCCGGCCAGTACAGCCATTTCGTGCTGCTCGACCATCAGGATTGGCTGGCGTGGCACCAACCGGCCGCCTTGGAGGAGGAATGGCGGCTGATCCTGGCCAACAGCCGGCCGGGCAGCCGGATTCTGCTGCGTTCGGCCGGTCACGATCTCGGTTTCCTGCCGGCTTGGACTCAGCGGGCGCTGCGCTTCTTCCCGAATCTTACCGAGCCGCTGCACCAGCAGGATCGGGTCGGCACCTACGGCAGCCTGCATTTGGCGGAGGTGGCGTGAGCGAGCCGCGCGAAAGTTTGACCGATCCAGCGGCCGAAGCGGCGTCGGTCGCCTTGGCGCGCTATTACCGCTGGCATGCCCGGCTCTACGACAGCACGCGCTGGAGCTTTCTGTTCGGGCGCAGCCGCTTGATCCAAGCCATCGCCGCTCACCGACAGCCGCGCCGGATTCTTGAAATCGGTTGCGGCACCGGCGGCAACCTCTTGCGGCTGCTCCGCCAGTTTCCCGACGCCACCCTCATCGGCCTCGATCTATCCGCCGACATGCTGGCCCAAGCGCGGCGCAAGGCCAGCGCGCGCTCGGCTCCGATCACCCTGCTTCACCAGCGCTACGACCAGCCCTTGCAACTGGATACACCGCTCGATCTGATCGTGTTTTCCTATTGTCTGTCGATGATCAACCCCGGTTGGCGCCAAGCGGTGGCGGCGGCATTGCGCGACCTGCGAGCTGGCGGCTTGCTGGCGGTGGTGGATTTTCATGACACCCCCTCCGCGCGTTTCAGCCGCTGGATGGCGCTCAACCACGTGCGGATGGACGCGCATCTGTTGCCGCATTTGAATGGCCGCTGCCAGCCGATCACGCAAAGCGTGCGCCCCGCCTACGGCGGCGGCTGGCGTTATTTCAGCTTCATCGGCTCCAAGAGGAATGATTAAATCGATGGCGCCCGCCCAGTTTCGCACGTTGTGGATTTCGGATGTCCATCTCGGTTACAAGGAATGCAAGGCCGAATTTCTTTTGGATTTTCTGCGCCAGCACGATTGCGAACAGTTGTATTTAATCGGCGATCTGATCGATTTCTGGAGCCTGCGCAAGGGCGGGCGCTGGCCGGCCGCACATGGCGAGGTGCTGAAAACCATCGTCGCCAAAGCCCGCGCCGGCGCGCGAGTCTGGTACGTGCCGGGCAATCACGATGAAGTGGCGCGCGATTACCTCGGCCTGTCGGTGGCGGGTATCGAGATCGTGCCGGAGGCGGTGCACGTCACCGCCGATGGCCGGCGCTTGCTGGTCACGCACGGCGACGAGTGCGATAGCGCGGTGCGCTGCGGCGGGCCGTTGCTCAACAGCTTGGGCGATTGGGCTTATGATCTGCTGCTGTTTCTTAACCGTTGGTACAACCGCTGGCGGCGGCGGTGGAATTACCCTTATTGGTCGCTGGCTAATTTTCTCAAGCAGCGCATCGGCCGGGCCACCGCTTATATCGTCCGTTTCGAGGATGCGGCGGCGCGCGAAGCGGCGCGTCGCGGGCTGGATGGGGTGGTTTGCGGACACATTCACCACGCCGAACTGCGCGAGCGGCACGGCGTGCTGTACTGCAACGACGGCGATTGGGTGGAGAGCTGCACCGCGCTGGTGGAACGCCTCGACGGTTCACTGGAAATCCTGCGCTGGGTGCACCCGCAAGCGGTGGTGGTGGCGCGGGAACCGGCGCGCTTGCCGGCTGCACCCGCCCCAGAGTGGGTCCCGGTTTGACGGGAGAATCGCACGGCGCCTTAGCGGTCGGATGCTGTTTCAAAGCGCAGGGGTTCGGCCAGTAACGGCATATAATCCGGAACGTAAGTTCCGCCCGCCGCAAAAGGCTTCGTCTCATCGATCAACGTCATGACGCTGCCCACGCCGTAGGTGATCGAGGCGGGATTTTCTAAATCCACAGGCCGGTCGGTGATGACCTCGCCGAGTTGATAGGGGCGTCCGTCCTGATGGGCGAAGCCTTCTTCTTGACGGAAATAGCGGTAAGTGACCGGCGTTTCCGCGAAAACATCCTTGCCCTTGATGTAACGCTGGGTGGCGACCACTTGCCGGTAACGGCGGGCGGCGGCCAGCGCGTCATCCTTGGGCGGATAGAGCAGCTCGCCCCGGATCGCGCCTTCGGAGCTTAGGTAATCGCCGCGCGCGGTCAGCTCCCGCAGCAGCCTTTGCCGCGCCGTCTGCGCTTGCTGGAATCCGGCGGCGCTCGCGGTGTTCAGCGCGGGCCAAGCAGCCGAATAGCCGCGCGCCGGTTGAATAGCCTCGGTGAGAAAACGCTCGATGGCGGCGGGCATGTCCCCGTACAGACTGATTCCGACCACGCTGTCCAGGAAATGGCGGAACTCGCCTTTGTTCAAGCCTCGATTGAGCGGATCGCCCAGTCGGGCCTGACCGGACGCGGCGTTCGCCTTGGCGTCAGCTTGAATCCAATAGCCCAGATAGTCCATTTCCCGCCAGCCCAGTTCGCCGGGAAACTTGCGCGGCAGCGCCCAGGTGGAATCCACAGTGTTGCCTACTCCGGAGGCGAATTGCGGAAATTCGGTCGTGGCGATGCCGCTGTGACAGCCGATGCACTGCGTCAGCTCCTCGCGGTTTTGCGGCCGCAGCGCGCCGCCGGCGTCCTCAATGTAGCCGGCCAGAACCCAGCCGACGCCATTATCGACCCAGCCCTGCGCGTCGTTGCCGTAAACCGGCGCGCCTTCTTCCTTGAGTCCGGGACGGAATTGGCTGGGCTGAAACGCTTTCCACTTGGCCATATAGCGCACTTCCTTAACCCGGCGGGCGCGCATTCCCGGATACGGGCTGACCGTTTGATCGCGGCCATCCGCCGCCACATCGACGTAATGCAGAGGATGGGCGAACTCGGTCCCGACCGGATACAAACCGCGTTCGACCGGCATCGTTTGGGCCGCGCCTTGATAGATTGCGCCGTCCTCCGGCCGCAACCGGTCTTGAATCGCCCGTTCCAGCACCTCTAGATTTCGGCGGTAGACCTCCAGATCGAACGCGCCGTCCTCACGCTGCATAAACGGTGGCGGCAGGCGGACATAGATGCCGGACACCGAACCGGTCACCGGCGTGAAAATCCCGTACGGCATGAAATTCACCGCCCGCCAGCCGGTGATCCAGCGCCCGCTCTCATCTTTGAAAAAGCCGTTGCGCGGCGCGGCGGAGCGGACAAAGCCGTCGGTATCGGCGGGCAAATCCGCCGGGTCCAGCCCCGGAAAAAGCCGGAACGGCGCATCGCCGCCCCCGCCGTCCCAGTGGCGCGGATCGCCGGGCCGCCGAGCAAAAGCCGCCCGCCAGTTATCTTCGCGGATGTAGGTCTCCATGTCCCAGGTTTGCGGATCGCCCCCCAGCGCGGCGACGGCTTCGCGCAACTTCTCCGGCGTCAAGGTATTTTCCCAGGGATTGCGGCTCGGCGAGGCGGCAAATGGGCTGATCGGGGTGAACGAATATTCCAGTTGCAGATTACCGAGGCGCGGCTCCGCGCCCGCTTGCGGGAAGTTGTTGCCCAATCCGGCCTTGTAAACCCCGTTGGTGTGGCAGAACAAACAGGCGTTTTGCGCGCCGCGCGAGGTTTCGACGTAACACTGCGCGGGGATGTGAGCGTAAGGGTTGCTGAAGGTCAACGGGCTGCGGAAATCGCCCTTGAGAAAATCGGGTTTGGCCTCGGCGGCGGCTTCGGCGCTGCCCAGCGCAGGGTCGCCGCCGTCGCAGCCCGCCAGCGCCAAACCCAGCAGGGCGGCGGCGGCCGCGCCGATTAAACGTTGTCGAGAGCGGATCACCGCGCGATCTCCTCAAAAAAAAGGAAGCCGGCGGCGGCCGGCTTCCAAAGCCCCGTGGATCGACTTTTAAAGCCCCGGAATCCCGCCGATGTAACCGACCGGCGCGTAAAACTTGTCGATCATCGGCGTCAATTGCGCCTTGAGATCGGCGTTGGTGGTGCCGATGAAATCGCCCCAGTGCTGGGAGTTGGCCATGATGTAAGCGTGGCCGTTCAGGTTTTCCACCACCTGCAAGCCGTTGGTTTCCGCCCCGGCCGTCACCGTCAAAATCCGGCTGAGCTGCTGGGTGTCCACGTTGTAGGCCCAGATGAAGTTGTTGACGTGCATCCCGGAATCCTCGCCGATAATCAAGGTGCGCATCTTCTCCGAGAAGAACAGGTTGTCGGTGTTGGCGATAGACTCGACCTCGGCGGTGTTGCCGCGCGCGTCGGCGGCCATGGGTTTGCCCAGCAGCTTCGGCTCGACGTACATCTTGACCGCCACCCATTCGGAGTCGATGGGTTTGCCTTGCGAGTCGCTGATCCCGCCTTTCAGGTCCAGGGTATAGGTCGCGCCCGCTTTGTTCTCCGGCAACTTGATGTGATCGGCCGGCTCGGTGGGGTCGGAGCGCATGCTGCTTTCGATCCGAGACATCGCCATGTACAGCTTTCGGTCCTTGCCGTTAACCGCAATCCCTTCCATCTTGGTCCATTCGGTGGTGCCCCCCAACAGCGCGGTGTAGCGGCGGGTCTCCAGAAACGCCGCCGCCTTCTCCATGCCAGGCTTGAGCGCCAGGCACTCGTCGGCGGTGGAGCCGGCGCGGATTCGCTGGTAGCCAGACGGACACTGGCCATTGCCGGGCGCGACGGCGTTGAAGATGTCTTTGAAGGTGAGCGTGTCGGCCAGTGCCTTGATCTCGGCGTTGGTGGCGTGACCGAGTTTGTTCCACGTTAAATCGGCGCTACCGCCGTTTTGGTCGCTGGTTTGATTCCATTTTGCGGTGTAAACCGTACCGGCGGACAAATCGCCGTATTTGTCGGCCACAAACATCGTCATCTGAACATGCGCGCCGTCGTCGCCCAGATAGGCGGTGCGGCCGTCCGGCATCAGCTTGGCCTGCTCCCAGGTGCCGCGCGACATGGCGTAATGCTTGACCACGCTGGTCGCGCCATCCGCCTTCACCGTGACTTCGGGAATGATGCCGTAATGGTAGGGATTGGCCTCGCGCTCGCCCTTGAAATATTGGTCGCGCAGCGCCTTAAGACCGGCGGTGGTCGCGCCGTAATTCTTCGAATCCAGCGGATTGTAGATCAGGTCGTAGTCTTCCTCGGAACCCAAGTGGGTGTTCCAGGGGGTTTGCGAGCCGAAACAGGGGATCCAAAGGCCGTTGACCCCGGAAAAGTCGATGGGCCGCACCTTGGTGGCGGTCAGCTGGCCGTCGCTCCCCTGCGAAATATGGCTTAGGGTCATCGACATCGGGGAACGGGTATACCAGCCGGGCGCGGTCCAAGCGGTCGAACCGTCGCTCAGAATCCAGTCGTACTCATAATGCGTGACCAAAAACAGCTTGCCATCGATATTGAGCAGGCTATTGGCATCCGGGGTTTCCGCCACGACCGGATTGCCCATCGGATCGATCAAGGGTTCCATTTTGTAGTTGTACACTTGACCGGCGGGATGCTTTTGGCCGTTGGCCTCCGCGATGGGGTCCTTCACGCTGAACAAGACGTTATAGGCGAGCGGTTTCTCTTCAACCCGGCCATCCCGGTAGGTGATCTTGACCGCCGAGCGACTGTAGGTTTTGGCCATTTCATCCGCGGTGGCGGGCGCGGGCGTGCTCGTGAACTCCACCGACTCGATCGACAGGCTCGGAGTGTCGTAGCGGTTGTCGTCGTCATTGCAGCCGGCCAGACTCAGCGCCGACAACACTCCAAGCCCCCACAACCTCACCTTCATAGCGCCTACCCCAGTGTTGGAAAAAATTTTGTAGGCGGTATTTTCATGTGCCGACGTTACCGGATGATGACGGCGCGATGGCGTTTCGGCGCTTCAGACGTCGGCTGGCGGGCGCTCGACCCGTTCGGCCGTCACGATTGTTTCATCGAACCGTCATCCGGCTGTTGCGAGGGTTTCGGACAATCCGGTCATGGACCTGAACACTCCACCGCTCGCCTCCCGGCGTTGCCTCCACATCAGCGTCGTCACCGAGACCTATCCGCCGGACATCAACGGAGTCGCCTTCACGGTCGCCCGCTGGGTCGAGGCGCTGCGGCGGCGCGGGCACCGCTTGACGCTGGTCCAGGTCGCGCGAGAACGCGAGCCGCCGGATGCGGCGGATGCGGACGCCTTGCGGTTGCCCGGCTTCACGCTGCCGGGATATTCGCAGGTGCGCGCCGGCTGGCCGGCGTATGGCGCGCTGTCCGACCGTTGGCGACGGCACCGTCCCGACCTGGCGCACATCGTGACCGAAGGGCCGTTGGGCTACTCGGCGTTGTGCGCCGCGCGGCGGTTGCGGATTCCCGTGTCCACCAGCTTTCACACGCATTTTCAACACTACAGCCGACATTACCGGCTCGGTTGGCTATCCGCGCCGATCACCGCCTACTTGCGTCATTTTCACAACCGGGCGCTGCAAACGCTCGTGCCCACCGCCGAATTGGTCCACCAGCTGCAAGCGCTCGGCTTCCAGCGGGTTCGCGCGGTGGCGCGGGGCGTCGATACGGCGTTGTTTAGCCCGCAGCGCCGCGATCCCCTGCTGCGGCAACACTGGGGTCTGACGGCGCGCGGGCTGGCCGTTTTGTACGTCGGGCGGCTGGCGGCTGAAAAGAATCTGGAGCTGCTGATCGCGGCGTTCGAAGCGATTCGTAGGACGCGCCCCGACGCCCGCTTGATCCTGGTCGGCGACGGACCGGTGGCGGCCCGCGCCCGCGCCCGCCATCCGCACTTCGTCCATTGCGGGATGCGCGAGGGCGAAACGCTGGCGACGCATTATGCCTCGGCCGATCTGTTCTTATTTCCGAGCCTGACCGAGACCTTCGGCAACGTGGTGTTGGAGGCGATGGCCAGCGGCCTGGCGGTGGTGGCTTTCGACTACGCCGCCGCCCGCGCCCACTTGAATTCTGGCCGCGACGGCTTGTCGGTCCCGTTCGGCGATCAGGCCGCGTTCGTCGGCGCCGCCGTCGCGCTGGCCCGCGAACCCGCGCTGCTCGAAAACTTGGGCCGGGCCGCCCGACAATCCGTGGAGCGGTTGGACAGCGAGCGGATTTACGATCGGCTTGAAGCGTCGTTTTTGCAGCTCGTCTCAGGAGAACCGTCATGCTCGACCGCCTCTCTGGCCACCTGATCGAATCCTCCGAGCCGCTTCCCGCGCGCCGGTCAAGATTGACCGACCGTGAGCTGGCCTGGTGTCTGCGCGCCCAGGAAGTGATCCGCCACCGCCCGATCGTCGCGGTGTTCGCCGGAATCAGCCGGTTGGGCGATGGGGTTTTCTGGTATGCCTTGATGGCCGCGCTGTTGCTGGCTCAAGGCGCGGCGGCCGCGTCGGCGGTCGCGCGGATGCTGCTGGCGGGCGCGGTCGGTCTTGCCGTATATAAAGGGCTGAAAGCCCGCACCACCCGTTCCCGTCCTTGCGCGCGCAGCCGTCTGATCCAGCCGCGCGCCGCCCCGCTCGACGAATACAGTTTTCCGTCGGGCCACACCTTGCACGCGGTGTCGTTTACGCTGATCGCGGTGTACCACTATCCCTGTCTCTTATACACATCTGACGCTGCCGACGAGCGATCTAGTG
>ERZ761592.275-NODE-275-length-21414-cov-30.487101_pt1 | contig 21414 bp, 23 predicted proteins | sample MGYA00433095_ERZ761592 | MGnify/ENA primary metagenome ERZ761592 (study PRJEB28899, sample SAMN03785554) | bioreactor sludge metagenome | biome: EBPR Sludge; feature: EBPR Bioreactor; material: 0.22µm filtered reactor supernatant | place: Saint Lucia: Queensland... | reverse complement strand
CGCGCTTTCGCTCCTGCCCCACCCGGCGCACCTGCCGGAACGCCGAGCCCTTCCGCCGCCCGAGGTGGCGGGATCGGTCGGGATACAGGCTCACGGCACCACCCAGCCCCAGAGCACCTTGGCCGCCGTGCTGACCACGCTCCCCACGCCCTCCAGCAGCGACGGGACGATGGCCCCTCCCTCGCAGGTGACGACGTGAGCCGGTGCGCTCGAGATCAGCCCGGCCTCGCCCGTGGGCATCGAGTAGGACACCTTCGCGTCCTCCCCGATGGCCGCGCAGACGACCTCGCCGTCCGGCATCACCCGCGCCGTGGCGCACCCGAGGCCGAGGGCCAGGGCCGCTGCGACGACCAGCAGACTCGCCAGCGCCCACAGCACCGCCCCGCGACCCTCGGCCTCGTCCCGGGTCACTTCTTCTGGCCCGACTGCAGCAGGCCGTAGAGGATCGCCAGCGTCGGGACGATGCTCGACGGCAGGTCGATGGCCGTCACCGGCTTGCCGGCCGCCTTCTCGGCCTCGGCCGTGGCTTCCTGCTGCGTCAGGAAGAGCACCACCGCGAGCAGCGCGGCCTTCGCGATCAGGAACCACCGACTGTTCAGGAACTCACTCACCGCTCACCCCCTTCGCCGGGCGGTACTCGACCCCCGGCACCAGACACCCGAGATCCCACACCCGCCCCGCGATCTCGCGGGAGCAGACGCCGTGCTGGCGCGAGTGCGCCTCCACCGTCATGCCGTGGCCCGTGCTGATGGCGACGTGCCCGGCCTTGCCGCTTCGCTTCCGCCGGACCAGCACCGCCCCTGGAATCCGCGCCGCTTCCTCGGGCGAGATCGGCGTGCCGTACCGCTGCGCGTCGTCGAACCAGAAGCCAGAGTACGCATCCCCGCCGCGCGAGCAGCCGAAGAACCGGCCCATCCCGGGCGGCTGGCCGACCAGCACCGCGTAGACCCACGACACCAGCTCCGCGCAGTCGAAGCCCTTGGAGCCGTCGTAGTCGGGGTCGTCCTTCGGGACCATCACCCCCCAGATGTACGGCGAGCCGATCATCGTGGAGGCCAGGGCGACGACGTGAGATCCGGTGGGCCGCTCCATCAGTGTCCTCCGTTCTCGTTGTTTCCGTTGAACGGCGTACCGCTCCTGCCCGCCTCGTAGGCTTGCCACTTCTCAAGCTTCCCGATGCGGCCGTTCTGGATCTTCACCTGCGCCACCATCTCCGACAGCCCGTCCCGCACCTGCTTCCCGAGGCTTTCCTGCCGCACCGCGAACACGATCACGGCCACACCCGAGAGCAGAACGGGCCAGTAGTCCATCAGCCCCTCCACCATCGTCCGCCCTCCAGAAGCAGCAGCGCGTCTAGTATCCAGTGATCGGCTTCGGGTTCTGCCCCGTGCCAAGCGACCAGGTTGAGAAGTCCCCGAGGTTCTGGAGCACGAAGTCCCCCAGCGCCGCGTGGGACACGCCGAGCTGACGCCACCCGAGCCCCGTGGGCCTTCCCGCGTCGCACGGATCGGTCGGGATCTGCCGAGACACGAAGCCACGGATCGTTCCGCCTGTGTTCGCCTGCGGGTACAGGTTCGAGAACGTGAGGCACGAAGCCGAGGCCGAGGTGCCGCAGGCCGTAGACGCCGTGCGCTGGTAGGTCGTCGCCATGCACACGTCCGAGTACCGCGCACCGTTGCCCGAACTGGCGTCCGCTCCGAGCCCCCGCGCCGTGGCGGGAGCGGTCGATGTGAGGATGGCACCGTTCACGGTGACGGCGTTGTCCTCGGCCTTCGCCGTTCCCCAGCAGTTCGTCGATGCCGTGCCGCTCGGGATGTTCCCAAGTGCCCAGATCGTCCTGGTTACGCTCACCCGGATGAGCTTCGCCTGGTTTCCGAAGTTCCCGCAGATGTAGAGGCCGCCCGGCTGCACCCACACGGAATCCCCATAGTCGAGGGTCGCCCGCTGGGTCCGCGCGCTGCCGTAATCGAGGGTGGCATACTCCGCACCCGCGCCCGGCGTGTTCGCGTAGAAGAAGCTCCCAGCCGCCTTCGCAACGCTGTAGATGGAGCCGCCGGTCTGCGGGTGGAAGATGATCGAGCCCGTCACTGTGGCCGCCAGGATCGACCGGGCCACGCTCGTGGACGTGCCGTAGGCTGCAAGGAAGGCGTTTGACAGCACGCTCGGATCGGTCTCTCCGATGAGCGTTGGCGTGGTCGCGTACTGAGACTGCAAGTTCCCGACCATGTTCTGCCCTGAAGTCGTGCTGTACCCTGATCCGCCGATCACGACCCGGTTGATGCTGGCCCCGGAGACGTTCACCACGAAAGCGGTGTCGTTGATCCCCGTAGACACGTAGTCCCGGACGTGCACCGTGCCGCGGGTCTTGTAGAGCTGGTGCGTCGTCTCGGTCCCGGTGTCCGTGACGATGACCTCGAGCCCCTGCTGGCTCGATGCCGTGTTCGTGAAGTTCTCGTAGACGAGGAAGTCCGACAGGCTGAACGATGAGTTCTTGTCCGTGCTCGTGTAGTTGTTGTTCTGCGCGAAGACGGCATCGTCGGACAGCCTCTCGATGCGGGCACCGTCGATGACGAGCCCCCTCACGCCCTCGATGATGAAGCCATGCACGCCGGCGGTCGCGGCCGTGGCCGCGGCATCATGGAGGTACAGACGCTCGAAGCGCACTCCGTTCATGTCGAGGATGGTGTCCGAGTAGCGCGCCGACGTTCCCGTGTACGAGGACCAGATGATCGTCGCGGTGTCCGACGTGCTTGACATCGACCCGTGCTGGAACATGGAGTCCACGAGGTAGCTGTCTGCTGAAGGCTGGACCGTTGCGCTCTGCTGGTAGATGGCAAAGTTGTTCGCCATCCCGAGGCTCGGAGAGACGGCCGAGAGCGTCTGAGATCCGAGGCGGTTCCACACGCTGAAGCTGGCCTTCAGGCTCCCGCCGTTCCATCGGACGACCGTCGTCCGCGTTCCGCTCACGTCTCCGTCGATCACGGCCGGAGTCACGATGGCGATGCGGTCGCCGGCACGGGCGCCGTAGTGAATCTTCGCATCCGGCGTCCCGCAGCCCGAGAGATCACCTGCGACGTGGAGCGTGTCCGCACCGCCTCCGCCATCGGTCGAGTAGAGAATCTTCGCCATCTTCCCGGCGCACGTTCCGGTGGTGACCTCGACGTACTGCGCGCCTCCGTCGTTCGACAGCGCGAGGGTCCCCGTCGGGACCGCAACGTCAGACACGAATCCGTAGGGACCGCGGGTGATCGCGGACACCGTGATGGCCGCGGGAGCGATCGGCCCCCGCGTCCCGGCATAGACCGCGCCGCTTCCACCGCTCGCAGCCCAGGTGTCGTAGTCGTAGGTGACGGTATTCGTGGAGACGCCAGAGATATCGTACCAGGCCAGCCGGTTGTATGACGGCCGGAACTGACCCGGGAGGCGCGGGCCCGATGCGGTCTGGATCGGGTCCGTGATGTTCCCGCCGGTGGGATTGTCGTCGAGGTAGACCACGAAGTCCGTAGACGCCGAGGCGATGGAGGAGACGTCCTGCGGGAGCGTCAGCGTCGCTCCGGTGGCGAAGTCGCCCCACGAGATCGACGACACGGGCCCAAGCCACTTGACGCATCCCTGCGGCTGGAACGTGCCGCCCGAGATGGTGAGCGACGCACCCGGCTTGAACGTGGTGCCGCAGCTCTGCCGCAGGCTGCCGGCGGCGATGACCACGGACCCGGTGGTGATGGTGATGTCCCCGTCGATGGCCACGTCCGAGCCGGACGCGAACTCGAAGGTATCGTCCGCGCTGGCCGTGCATCCCGTGACGCCGGCTCCCGAGATCGTTCCGACAGCCGTCCAGCGGGACGCTCCGGCCGCGAAGGTGCAGGTCTCGGCCTGCGCCAGCGCGGGGGCCACCACCAGCAGCACCCCGAGAAGCAGTCGGATCACGGTCTTCATGTCACCTCCACCCCCCGAACGTCCACGACGCCCGTGTTGAATCGCCGAATCGTCTCGATCACGCGCACCGTCATGGGCGCGCTTCGCCACCGCGGCTCCACCGTCCGCAGGTCCCCCACCTCGATGCCCGGCACCTGCCACCACGCGCAGCCCGCGAGGATCAGGACGCCCGCATCGCGGATCGCCTCGGCCACGTAGTACCCGGCCACGTCCTCGGCCCCGGCCTCTGCCTGGTGCGCCAGCAGCACCGCCGCCGCAGCGTCCCGGCGGCCCCACAGCGTCTCCAGCGCGGCCAGCGCGGAGTTCGTGGTGCCCACGTCCGATGTCGTCGGGTTGGCTTCCACGAGGCCGTGGTAGCCTTCGAGGCTGTCTCCGAGGCTCCAGTCCCGCGCGTAGGCGAACTGGAAGCGCGTGGCGAGCTCGCGGCCGTCCCGGCCCACCTCGGACAGCCTGCCGATCTCGGTGAGGGTGTCGCCCGAGGCCGCCGGCCAGCCGTAGTCGCTCTCCGCGCAGAGCATCTTGAGGCGCGACCCGGCCGCTGCCTCGGCCCTCACGAAGTTGCTCCGGCACTCGTAGCCGAGCCGGGCCATCACCTCTGGGAAGGTCACGCCGAGCGTGCGGAAGTCCCCGGCCATCACGATGGCGGCGAGGTTCGTGGCCGCCGTCCCGAAGGTCGTTGCGTCTGGGTAGGCCGCGTCCTGCCCGCAGAAGACGGTCAGGAACCACCGGGCCACGTCCGGCGGCTTCTCGATGAGGCTGCCCACCGTGCCCACGTAGAGGCTCGACGAATCGTCCCGGATCGTGAGCGTGTCGAGCCACACGGTCGGCACGTCGATCACGGCCCCGGGCGGCGAGGCTGGGAGCGTCACCGAGATGCCGATGGTCTCCACGTCGTCGTATGCCGGCGTTCCAACGTCCGTCGGGTCCAGCGCGGGGCTCGTGAAGCTGCCGACGCCGCAGTCCCCAGGCGTGAAGGGCAGCGTCCTGCGGCTCGTGGGCGGGGTCGTGCCGGAGCCGCCCGTGTTCTCGAAGTAGACCACGCCCGAGGCTAGGTCCGTGGAGGAAGAAGCCTTGAGGCTTAGCTGGTACTCGTCCCCGTCGGCCTCGAGATCCACCGTCCCGGTGGTGGCGTTCCGCTGCGCCACCATCTCAGCCGGCATCTCGCGGAAGCGGTCCACCTGGAACTGACAGGCCGTGTTGGCAACGGTCGGCAGGAAGCCGATCTCGTAGCCCTTCACGCTGGAGAGATCGAGCGTCCCGCCGGACGAGTAGAGCGGGAACGTCGCAGGGTCGAAGATGAGCGTGTACCAGCCGTCAGCCGCGAGGATGTGGTTCCTACCGAAGACCCACGACTTGTAGTTGGTCCAGCTCGTGCCGTTGTCGCTGGTGAGCGTGAGCCGGATTCCCGTTGTCAGCGAGAGGCCCACCGTGCTCATGTATTCGTAGCCGTAGCCCGACCCGGTGTTGGCGTTGCTCGGGATGTAGATGTCCAGCGCAATCCGCCCCGTGCTGAAGTCATAGGGCCCGACCGTGTGGACGTAGCCACCGCGGAGGTTTGCGTTCGCCTCCCACGTCGTCTGGTTCTCGAAGCGGAGGCTTCCCGTTCCCTGCGTCTTCGTGCCGGTGTCGGCGGTCACGTTGCAGCCGCCCGAGGTGGTCCAGCCGGAGGCCGAGTCCATCGCGTCGTGGACCGTCTCGGTGGCCGCGAGCTTCCACGCGCCGCTATCGCTCGTGAGCGTGCAGCCGCTGGACGACATGCTGGTCACGTCGTCGAAGGTGTAGGCGTCGGCGTAGGTCTTCGGGACCGTCGGGCCGTCCACGTCGGCGTAGAAGTTGAGGCCGAAGCCGACCGAGGCCCCCTCGATGCGGGCATCCACGATGCGCGTTGCCAGCCCGCCGCCGTCCTCGTAGGTGATCTCGAGGCCCCAGCCCGAGGTGAGGGTCGCGTAGTTGGACGAGTTCGCGCCTGCGAACGGCAGGTTGGCGCTCATCTTCAGGTAGCTGCCGTTGTAGGCCGAGAGGTCCCAGCCGCCGCCGCTGCCCGCGACCACCCACGAGCGCGACGACACCGCGTTGGCCGAGAACTCCGGCGAGTCTCCGAACGTGTTGGTGAAGCCGGGCAGGCCCTCGCGGTAGATGCGGATGAAGCGCACGCCGCTGCCGCCAAAGACCCCGGTGCAGTCCATGGTGCCGTTGAAGACGAGCCGCGCCGAGAGGACCGTGATTCCAGACGGCAGCCCGCCGAAGGTAAGGCGCATCTCTCCGTTGCTGCCGTTGGCCGAGAGGTCCGTGAAGTTGACGCGCGGGGCCGTCGGGCTCACCGACCACGTCTTCAACGGCGTGGCGAAGTCGGACACCTCGATATTGCCCGCCGCGTTCGGCTGGTGGGTATCCACCTCCTGCGTCCCGGCCGTCGTGTATTCGGCCTGCTGCGCCACCCGGCTCGCCTCCTGCGCCGCATCGAGCAGGGTCCGAAGCTGCGCCTGCGAGAAGCGGGCCGTGGCGATCGTCTCCCCAGAGAGCGCCGTCGTGTCCGCCAGGTCCGGCGTGTGCTGGGAGACGAGGAACAGCTCCCCGTTGTAGGGGTTCTCCATGTAGAGCGCGGCGAGGTCGGACACGGAATAGCCGGCGACCGCCACCACCGTCTCCGCGGGCACCTCGAGAATCACGGTCCCGGCCGCGTGGTCCACGGCCTCGGTGCCGTTCTGCGCCCGGGCCGAGATCACGAGGGCATCGGTGGCGGCCGACCGCGAGGCAACCGCGATCTCCTCCCCGTTGGCCCGGGCCGTGAAGGCCGCGATGGGGAAGCCCGTGCGGTCGGTCACGTCCAGCGTCCCGCCGGCCGTCACCGTCGCCGCGAGCGGCAGCGCGAAGGTCGTGGTCCAGCCCACCACGAGGTTCACGCACGGCACCCGCTTGGACGCGCCGAACGGGGCCGGAAGCCGCTGGCCCAGGTCCTTCGGGTCCACCGTCGTCTCGTCCGTGGCCCGGAGCCACGGAACCGTGATCTCCTCGCTCTGGCACAGCACCTGAAACAGGTCGTCGTCGATGCCCTCCGGCATCACGACCTCACCCCGGAACTCGACGACGTGCTCGTCCCCGGCCAGCGCCCGCAGGTCGTACCAGCCCGTCTCGCCCGGAGAGCCGTAGACCGTCGCCACTTCCACCCGGGCGAAGGTCAGATGATGCGCCCGCAGCTCCTGGATCAGCAGGTCCCCGCCTCGGTAGGGCGCGTTCGCCAGCGTGATGCGAAGCTCACGGTCGAAGCCGCGCGCCGTCGTCTGCGGGATGTGGTCGATGCTCTCCGCAAGGTCCGAGACGCCCAGCAGGAAGGGCTCGAACTGCTGCACCGTGCCCGTGTTGCCGAAGTCGTACAGCACCGGCTGCGCCGCGAAGCGGTAGACCTTGTCCACCGTGGCCGCGCTGCGGTCGGTGTACGTAGTGAAGACCACCAGCACGATGGGACGCACACACTGCGCCGCAAGGGCCGCCGCGGTCGTGGTGGCAAGGGCCTTCACTAGCCCACCGCCTCGATCAGATCCATGCTGATCGTGTAGGTGGGTCCCGTACCCTGCGGGTTGACGGAGTCCTGCTTCCACTCGTTCAGGTCGCCGTCGATCAGCATGAGCGTCGTCGCCAGCGTGTCGTCAGGCAGGGCCACATAGACCGGGGCCTTGAAGTTCCCGCACGCGGCCTGAAGCTCATCGAACATCGTCCGGTCCGATCCGCTCACCCAGCGGAAGGTCAGCGTCCCGCGCTGAAGATCCGGGCCCAGCGCCGTCGCACCGATGACGCCGGAAGGCCAGCGGGTCACGTTCACGTTCGAAGCCTTCGGGATGCTCCAATCCGCGATCACGTAGCTCGACGTGGTGCGCTTGCGGCTGAACATCACCTCGCCCAGCTCCCACTGTCCCGTCCCGCCGAAGGTGATCCGCAGGTAACGCTCGGTGCTGCTGGTCAGCGTCTTCTCGATGAGCCCGGCCGCCACCGTGGAGTTGTAGAGGGTCGTCGCGCTGGAGAAGCCGGAGTTGTCGTCGCTCTCCACCGTGATCGTCTGCGACCCGAGGTTGTGTCCGCTCGGGATCAGCAGCGCGTCCACGGCCTCCAGGCCGCCCGCCGTGCGGTCCACCGTGTAGGTCGAGCCCGCGCCGCTGCTGGCGAACTTGAAGAGGCTCTGCCCGCGGCCGTCGATGGAGTAGTGGAGCGGGAAGCCCGTGGCCGCCGCGGGGTTGCTGGCAACGTTCGCCACACCAGCGGTGCGGCCGGCATGGAGGAAGTAGAAGAAGGGAGCCCGGTAGGCCATCAGGCCACCGCCTGGATGAGCGAGATGCAGTCCGAGGCCATCACGGAGTAGACCAGCGCCGCGCCGCTGATGTGCTCGATGTAGACTCGCAGCGGCTGGTTGGTCGTCAGGTACGCCTTGACCCAGAAGTCATAGAGCCCGTACGACACGAGGCCGAAGGTGTGGTTGTGGAACGTGTACCGCGTCACCGGATCGGACGGCCCCCAATCAATCGGGACCGCGCCGCTGTAGACCGTGAACCACGACGTTCCACCGCCAAGCCCCTGCTGCAAGTGGAACTTGTGGTCCCCGCTCCCTCCCACCGTCGTGATCCCGAAGACCACCTTCGGAGCGCGCGTGTAGAACGGCGGGGAGTAGGAATCCTCCGTCCTCATCTCGCGCGGCATCAGGATGCGGGGAGCGGCCGCCATGCTAGTCCGCGTTGACCTCGAGGAAGCTCACCGTGTAGGTGGCCGAGTCGGCGTCCGCGTGCTCGACCCGCACGCGCATCCGCCCCGTCAGGTAACACTGGATGGTCTCGGTCACGGTGGCCGGGCCGAAGCTCTGGTCGGAGAGGCAGAACGTGTACGTCACCGCTCCGGTCGGGTTCACCTGCGTGAAGCTGGCAATCGTGATCCACTGCCCGCTGGCCGAGTCGTAGACCTGCACCTTCGGCGTGAGGCCAGGCGTCGAAGTCACGGCCGTCACGTCCAGCACCATGTACGCCTTGGCGCGGTCCCACGAGAACTCGGCCGAGTTGACCGTGGCCGTGTGCGCGGCGCTGGTGAGTAGGGTCTGGTCCGCCATCTAGCCCACCCTCTCGATGCGGCCCGTCAGCGGGTCCGCGATGTAGGTTGCGTCGCCCGCCACGCGCGTCTGCGATCCGTAGGTGCCACCGACGCTGCTGACGAGACGCGAGCCGCCGCCGGCCAGCTCGGCCCGGGTACCGCCCTGCGAGAAGCCGATGACGCCCGGGATGGCACGGCCACTGCGGTCGAAGACGCCCTGCACGAGCGCCGAGGTGCGGCTTGCCTCCTCTGCCGCAGCCTGAAGCGCCGGCACCACCGTCGAGCGCACGGCAGAGGCGTAGTCCTCTGCGAATCTTCTGCCCTCGCGGAACGCCTCGTTGGCGCTCGTCTGCGCCTCCGACTGCTCCTGCGTCGTGCCAATCAGCGCCCGGTTCGCGGACTCCGTGGCCTGCTGCGCCCGGATGAACTCCTCCTGCGACACGAGGCCAAGCCGCATCCCCTCACGGAATCGCTCGAGCGCCTGGTTGTTCTCCTCGATGGCGTTCAGCACGTTCGTCTGGAGCGTCACCCCAAGCCGCTCGGCGGCAGCGCCCAGCGCATCCTGCGTCTCGGAAATCTCGCCGCTGATCCGCTTCTCACGCTCCTCCGCGGCGGTCAGCTGGTTCCATGCCTTCGTGGTGGTGCCGAGCACTTCTGCCAACGTGGTCATGTTGCGCGCCGTGCGGACCTGCTCGTCCGTCACTTCCCGCAGGCTCTTGAGCGCCCGGTCCCGCGCCGAAGCCTCCTCGGCCTCGGCCTTCGATGCCTCGCCACGCGCCTTCTGGATCGCGGAGAAGATTTCGAGGAAGCGGCCGAGGTACGGGATCGAGTCTTGCGCCGCGTCGCCCGCCGTGCGGAGCGCAGCGGCAAGCAGGCCAGATCCCTCTCCGGCCCGTGAAGCATCGTCTGCCACCGCGTTCAGAACCGCCGCCGTATCGCGGAGAGTCTGGTTCGTGGCGTCGGACTCGGTGACGAGCTTGCCGATGGCCTCCAGCACCTCGCCGTAGGCGTTGCCGACCTGCTCCACGGCGCCCGCGTAGGTCTGCGCGTCCGCCACGGCCCGGCCGCCGAACTTGTCGTTGATCTTGGCGAGGACCGCCGCCAGCCTCTCGCCCTTCGGGATGCCCTCCTCCAGCACGATCCCGTACCGGGTCAGCGTCTCCGTGGAGCCCTGCGACGCCTTGGTCAGCAGGTCGAAGGCCGTGCCGATGTCGATGCCGCGGCCAGCGGCGAAGTCCGCTGCGGCCTGCGTCATCTGCCTAAGCGCCTCTTCACTCTTCACGAAGGATGCGGCGAGGGCCTGACCCTTCGTGATGGCGTCGTCGCTGAACTGCGTGACCTTCTGGAGCCCGGACGACATCTCCTGAAGCCCACGAGACACCTCGGCACCATTCGGCCCAAGGTCGGCCAGCGCGTTGTCGAGCTGCTTGATTCCGGCCGCGGACTCCGACGCCGCCGCAATCGAGTCCTCCATGATCGAGACGACGCCGGCAAGCGCAGCCGTTGCCGCCGCCGTCGCGGCGACGAACTTCCCAGACAGCCCGTCCGTCAGGTCCTCGAAGGCGTCGTCCACCTTCTTGACGGTCTGGCTCGCCCGGTCGTCCGCCTCGATGCGGACCTTGACTGTCTGATCCTTCGCCACGGGGCTCCTAGATGAAGGTCAGCGACGCCTCGGTGTTGGCCGAGGTCGCCGTGCAGTAACCCTCGACCGCGTGCCCCTGGTAGGGGCCGATCTTCGCGGGCTCCAGCGAGGTCACGACGATGTTGTTGAGCGCGACGGTGAAGCCGAGGCACGGGTTCGTTGCCGTCCCGTCCGCAGCCGTCCCCACCGTGAACGTCATGTCCTCGGTCGGGGCCGTGAAGCCAACCAGCTTCGCCCGCTCGAAGTCTGTGTCGGTGTCTTCGCTGTAGAACTCGCCCGAGATCGTGATCGACCGGCCCGTCTGCCGGCTCGTCGTGCCGTTCGTCGCGTTGCTGTCCGGCGTCTCCTCGATCTCCGAGTCGATGGACACCGTGAGCGAGGAGAAACCGCGCGCATCGACCGGGCCCCACACGTTGCCCACGTTCTTCACCACCGGGCTCGACACCGAGGACACCGTGCCGTAGGCGAACGTCGGCACCGTGAGCGCCGCCGTGAAGTTGTAGACCGAGCCGATGGGGATGGTGAAGGTGGCGATGGGAACGTCACCGGGCGTGAAGTCGATGGACAGCGAGGCGAAGCAGTCCATCGCCACCCAGGCGTTGCCCGTCGTCGCCGCGGCCTCGCCCTCCCACAGCTTGATCGTCACCGGGGCTGCCGCAGCCGGGACGTACTGGTGGCCGACACCGGAGCCCCACGCGCCGCCGTTCCAGCCTGCCGCACGGAGAAGCGCGTTCAGGCCCGGATAGGTGGTGGAGAGCGCCATGTCTCCGTCCACCGGGGTGGCCGTCGCCGTGTTGCCAGCCCCGCGCAGCGCGCAGACGATGGTGATGGTCCCGCCTTCGGAGAGGAAGGTGCCCGCCTGCCGGGTGAACGAGCCGGTCACGTCCACCGCGTCCCGCTCGCTGCGCTCCAGCGAGATCGAGATGCCCGTCTCTCCCACGCCGCCCGAGGGGTCCCCGAGAACGAGGCCGTCGGAAAGGCCGAGCGATCCCGTGAGGCCCGCGATGGTGCTGTTCACCGTGCCGAGCCCGGAGCCCTGCACGCCGACGGCCACACCGAGGCCGAAGTTCACGTACGTCGTTGCCATCTCTCACCCCCCTACGGCACGAGGTCTACAGCCACCGTGACCGTGTACGAGATCACCTTGCCCACCCGGCGCACGTCGCCCAGCTCGAGCGCAGGAGCATCTGCCAGCGCGAACGTGGTTCCCGCCACGCGCCACGTGTCCGGGTCCAGCAGCGCATCCAGCACCGGCTGCATCGTCCCTGCCGTCGCGCTCTCCGTGTAGCTGCGCTCTGCACCCGACAGCCGGTGATGCACGTCCAGCCGCATCAGCAGCCGGCGGTACTCCGCGTTGCTGTCGGATCGCTCGTTCACCAGCGCCGCCGCGCCGCGAAGCTGGAACTTCGCCGACCCGGCCGTGATGCCCTCCAAGTCCACGCGATGATCCGACGCCATGCGCGTGGCACCCGTCGTGCTGGCAATCAGCGCGGCGAACGTCCCGAGTGCGGTGGCGGGAGACGGCATTACACGTCCTCCACGGCGGTCACTTCCAGCCGCCCCACGCGCCGCGTCTTTCCCGCCAGCTCCACGATCTGCCGTGCCGACACCGTGGCGTAGTCCACCGAGGACGTGAGCGTCCGGTTGGCCGCGATGCGGTCGCGGATGGCGTCGAGGTAGACGGCCATCGCTTCCTGCCCCACCTCGTCCCACACGTCGATGGTGCAGACGAAGGTGCGCCGCTCCTGCTGGAGATCCAGCAGCTCGATCTGCTCGGCAGGCGAGTGGACGAAGACGTGGGGCAGCTCGTCCTTGCGAAGCTCCTCCCCGAGCCGGAAGTCACGCTCCGCCCCAAGCGCACCGGCCGGGATCGCCGGCACCGCCGTGCGGCACTCCGTGATGAGCACGTCCATGACCGCGCCGAAGTCGCTCACAGGGCAAGCTCCTTCTTGATCTCGGCGGCGAAGAGGTCGGAGAACGTCTTGGCCACGTCGTCGAGCGCCGGCTGGAGGAAGGGCCTCGCGGGGTAGGTGGCCGTGTAGCTGGTGGTGCCGCCCTTCGTCCGGCGGGTCATGCGATAGGTGCCGCCGAACTCGTGGACAGGCGCGTACCGAAGGTTCGATCCAACCTCGACGGCGAAGGGCAGCGGGCCACGGTCCACAGCAATCGAGCGCCGCAGCGCACCAGACCGCGAGGTCACACGGAAGGGATGCGGGGGCGTCTCGGTGCGGTTCTTCCCGCGCCCAACCACGCCTCCCCGGATGATCTTCTCCCTGGCCGCCACGCGCTGGATCTCATAGGCAGACTTCAGCAGCGCCCGCGACAGAATCCGCGCGTTCCCCGGCGACCGCAGCTTCGCAAGCTGCGCGTGCAGCTCCGGAACGCCGCGCACGATGACGCGCACGCCGGCCACTACAGAACCCTCCGATAGCGGTCCATCACCGCCTGCACGCCCTCGGCCCACGGGCCGGTCAAGTACTGCCCCTGCGCCACGTCCAGCGTCGTGCCCGCAAGGCCGATCCGGTCTCCGCCCGGCTTCGACCGCTTGAACTCCAGCGCCGTCTGCCGGATCGCCGCGTTCTGCAAGTCCTCCGGCACGGTTGCGTAACCCGCCGTGTAGGCCGCCGAGTAGATCCGCTTGCCCCTCGGCCACGACGGCACGCCATCCTCGGCATCCGTAAGCCACGCCGCCGCAGCCGACGAAACCCGATGGATCATGCCCGTATCGAGGTCGAGGTCGTAGAGGCTGGAGTCCACCGTGCTCCCGTTCAGCGTCAGCACCAGCGCCGGGCTAGACGCCACCGGGTAGTGCCGCAGGCACAGCGCCGAGGTGAAGCCCGACCCGGACAGCTTCTCACCCGTGTACGCCGCCTGCGGGATGCGCCGGTCCATGTAGGACTGCATCGCCTCGGACGCGCCATTCAGGAGCGTGCCCAGGATCGTGTCGAGCGAGCTTCCCGAGATGTCGAGAAACGTCTTGACACGCGCCACGGTGGTGAGATCCGCCACGGACTACGCCTCGCCGCGGTCCAGCCCGGCCTTCTCCTGCCGGTTCCGTCCCTGCTTCGCCGAGCGCGCCTCCAGCGCCTCCAGCTCGCGGAACTCCTTGCACAGCGCCTCGATCTTCCCAATGCGCTCGCCCGGCCGCGGGGCCGTGATCCGCACCGACCGCCGGATCTGCGCCAGGATCTCCCGCTTCCGAGTCGCCACGGGGATGCTGTCTGCCATCTGAACCTCCCGAGAGAAAGGCCGGGAGGAGGCACCGAGCCCCCTCCCGGCTCCGTGCTACGCGACCGAGGTGATCCCCGAGATGCGCGCAAACGCATCGTTGTCGAGGAGCGCACCGTCCATGCGGACGGTCACCTTGAAGTCGATGTAGTCCGACGTCCACCCGACGGCGTCCGTCGTCTTCATCGCCATGCGCTGGCCCTCCAGGATCCCGTACCGCTTGGGGTCCATGAAGTAGAGGAGCGAGCTCGCGGAGAGCGGCACCTCGTAGACCGGGCGGCCGAAGATCGTGCCGATCTGCCCGGGCGGGAGATCCCCGCTCGAGCCCGTCACCACCCGCGCCGCGTCGAGGGACGGGGCGAAGATGGGCCGGTCGTTGCTGTCCAGGATCGAGGACAGGAACTGGAGCATCCCCGACGCGGCGAAGAACACGGCGCGGGCCCGGTAGGGCTGCGTCATGCCGGTGAAGTAGAGCTTCACCACGTCCGCGTAGGTGAGGACGCCCGAGCTGGCCTCGGCCACCTCGGTCACGGCCTGCGCGCCGGCCGAGTCCGCGTTGGGCGTCTCGATCGAGCCGGTCCAGTTGGCACCGGTCCCGGCCGAGGTGAACGCCTGCACGTCCTCGTTCGCCGCGAAGGCCGACCCGCCGCGCTCCGACAGGATGGTCACGAGGTTGAAGGCCGAGTCCATGACCGCCTCTTCCGAGAACTGGCCGCGGAACTGCGTCTTCTTCTTCGTGAGGAGCACCGACGTCGAGGCGGGCTCACCCACCGTCGCCGCCGAGCCCTCGGCCACCTGGTAGACCGTGGCGCTGCCCATCTTCGGAACCCGCAGCGTCAGAGACGGGCTCTGGAAGATCGAGCACAGGCTCCGCATCACCGCCAGCTTGTCCCGCGTCAGCACGATCAGGTTCTCGAGCGGCAGCGGCACCAGAGCACCAGCCGTGCCCTGCGCGAGACCGGAGGTCGCCGTGATGGTCCCCTCCGAGATCACCGCCCGCTCCATCCGCTCGTAGCGCGCCAGCGTCTCGCGGTCGTTGCTCCGCACCGCCCAGAACCAGTCCGCGATGAACTGGTCCACACGCGGGTTGCGGATCTTCCGCACCTCCGGCGTGAACTGCCGGTACTGGAGATCGCGCATGTCCTCGATCTGGCCGGGCTTGAAGACCGCCCGCAGCGAGTCCAGCTCGCGCCCCACCCGGCTGCGCTCGGCCGCCAGCGGGTCCCCGGTCTCCACCGGGGCGTCCTCGGGCGTCTTGCGCTCCTGCTTGCCGAGAGTGCCCAGCACGCGCACCACGTCCTGGAGCGCCTGGTCCTTGGCCGCCGCGAACGCCTCGCGCGCCGCGTCCGCCACCACGTCGAGCATCCCGCCGCCCTTGGCCGCGTCGGCCTTCGGAGCATCCGAGATCGGTTCGAGAGTTGCCGTCATTTCACCACCACCCCGAGCTCGCGGTAGAGGAGCGCGTTGGCTTCCTCCCGCAGCTCGTTCTTGAACTTCGTGGCCTCGACCACCAGCAACCGCTGGAGGTCTTCGAGCGAGAAGCCGATGACCGGCTCCTGCGTGCGCGCCTCTTCGGGCGCAGGTGCGGCCGGCTCCGGTGCCGGCGCGGGAGCGCGAAGCCGCTCGCAGAGTGACTTCGGCAACAGCAGCGTGTGGCCGTCGAACTCGAAGGCTTCGAGATCGTCGGGCTCGAGATCGGTGCCCACCGCGTTCACGCGGTCGCGCAGCGTGGCCCCGGCCGCCTTCGCCTCTTCGCTGGCGATGCGGAGCCGGGAGAGCGCCACCACGAGGCTGCCCGTCTCCCCGTCGGGGCTTGCGGCCTGCTCGGCGGCGAAGCTGCGCCAGAACTCGCGGGCCGCATCCGGGCAGCCCTGCTCCTGCGCCCGTCCGGCGATGGCCTTGGCATCCGCACCGAGGCCCACCAGCGAGCCCTCCAGCGTGTCCCACCGCGCGAAGTAGAGGCCGTACCGCTTGGCACCCGTGGCGCGGTCGGAGACGTAGGCCGGGTGGTCCTTGTCGAGGCTGGTCCGCAGCACGGCATCCTCCTGCCGCGCATCCCAGCGCCCGCTCATCCGGTAGACGTGGCCGCGCTGCATCATCAGCGCGATGTCGCGCCGGATGTCCGCAAGCGGGCCGCTGCCCGTCATCTCGATCTCGCCCTCGTAGCGGATCTCGTGGTCCGTCTTCCTGGGGTTCACGAGGGAGCCGAGCTGCGTCGAGGGGTCGGCGTCGTGGTTCACGAAGAGGGGCATCCGGGCTGCCGTGCGCGCGCCCGCGATGTTCAGGATGTGACCGTCCGATGCCTCGCCATCGGTGAAGACCACGGCGGGGAAGCGGCCCGTCTCCGGGTCGATCACGCCGCGCTCCAGGTCGAAGGTGCGAAGGAAGGTCATCGGGTCCCCCTAGTCGGGCAGCGCGGTGACGAAGCACCGGCAGTTGATGCGGTCCTCGGCCGGCAGCGCCGGGTCGCCCGGAGCCCGGGCCGTGACGCCATCGGCCAGCGTGAAGGGCGTGCCGACCGCGACGATCTGGCCGTCGATCTGGTGCGAGTCGCGCACGGCGTCGTCGAGGCTGGTGCCCCACTCCACGCGCTCGACCACGCCGGACTGCGCATAGCCCTCGATCTGCGCCGCCTGCGTCGCCCCGGCCATCTCGGTGCGAGCGATGGTCACGGCCTGCTTGCGCCGCACGCCGAAGACCTCGCGGATGGACCGCGCGATCTGGTCGATGCTGTCGCCGCTCTCGGCCGCATCGGCCAGCACGTCCGAGAGCCGCCGGCCCGTGGTCTGGTTCACGAGGTTGAAGAAGACCTGCCCGTCGGCCTCCAGCTTTAGCTTCACGGCCTCGGTGAAGATGAAGCGCGAGCCCGGGGCCACCGTGTCCAGCGCCTCCTGCGCCGAGGCGAGGAACGCCGCCCTGCGGACGGGCTCCATCACCACCTGAAAGAGCCGCCGCCACTCGCTCGGGTCGAAGAGATCCGCAAGCCGGATGCGGGCCCGTGGCTGCCGCGCCAGCCGCTCCAGCACCGAGTCCCGCTGCTTGGCGAAGACCTTCTGCATCCGCGCCGTGAAGGTCGGCGTCCAGCGCCGCTCACGGGCCATGTAGCGGGTCCACTCCTGCCGCTGCCGATGCGCCCGGTCGCGCGTGCGCGGAGCGTCTTCCTCGTCCTGCACGTCCTCGGCATCGTCGCCGCTGCCAAGCGCACCGAAGGGCTCGGGCTGCATCGGGTCCGGCGACGCCTCGCGCGCCTCGCCCGTGTACGGCACGTCTGCGAAGGAGCCGACGGGCAGCTCACCCCACGGCACCGGATCGCCTCCCCGGTCCTCGCGCACCTGGTTGACGCTGCGGACCTTGAGGCGAAGGTCCTGCTCCTCTTCCTTGAGGCGCAGGTCTTCGTCCGCGGACACGAAGTCGGCGAAGCGCACCAGCAGGCGAACCCCGCTCTGCTGCGGGTAGTCGATGGCGAGCTGGTTCGTGAGCGCGTCTGCGATGAGGTCGCAGATCGGCTGCACCGTGTTGCGGTCGAAGACGTACTGATTCGTCTCGGCCGCCGCCCGGTTGGCGTCCACTACGTCGCCCACGATGCTGCGCGGCACGCCGTAGGCCATGAACAGCAGATCGCGGTTGAAGGCCATGAGCGCCGCGATCTCGGTGTCACCGCCGTGGGCGTCCAGCATCTTCGTCTCCCACCCCGGCGGAATCCAGGCGGGAAGGCCACGCTTGAGCCCGAGGCGGCGGTGGTAGGACTCGAGCCACTTCTCGTCGAAGCGGTCCCGCTCGTCCTTGTTCGGCGCGTTCGCCCCGCTCTGGCCCTCGATCACGACGGGCGGGATGGCGTTCGTCTCGTAGTGCGCGCGAAGGTGCTGCTGCTGGAAGCTCACCGCATCCGCCACCACGGCCTGCGGGCCCAGCACGCCCTTCGCCGTGTAGAGCGTGGCGGGGTCGGGGTTCCAGATCCGCACCACCTCCTCGGCCCGGAGCTGCGTGCGGGAGCCGTCGGCGGCGTGGACCTCGTAGCCGTTGATCACGCCCCGCGCGGCCAGCGGCTGCACGCGGTCTGGCAGCATGAGGAAGAGCGACTGCGGGATGCGGCCCGGGCCGACCTTCAGCAGGTACGCTTCCCCGGTGGTGACGACGTACTGCGCAATGAGGCGCAGCGTCTGTACCGCCGAGTGCGTCGGGCTCGGAGCGTCGAGCAGACGCTTTAGCGGGTGGTCGTCAAGCACCTCCTCTTCCACCGTGCCCGCCCGTGCCCGGCGCTGCACCACCACGTTGAGATCGAGCGAGGCGATGCGGTCTGCGATGGCCCGTGCGGCGATGGCCGGGATTCCGTCGGCCCCTTCCAGCAGGGCCTTGGCAGACGGTGCCCCGGCCCGCTGGATGCCAACGAAGCGGTCCATGTGAAACGGGATCGGTGCGGAGGCGCGCTGCATGGGCGGCGCAGGCGGCGTGCGGCGGAAGATGCGCTGCCAGAGCGTGGGAGCGGCGCTCAATGCGTTCCTCCCGGGTAGAGGTCAGACCACGTAGCCTCGCCCCGCACCAGAAGCTCGGAGAGCGCCCAAACGGCAGCGTCACCTCGGTCTGGGGAGCCCGTGCCCTCGTAGCCCGCCGTTGTGAAGGCGGTGATCTGATCTTCCAGCGCCGAGAACGTGCCGACGTGGTGGATGCGGCCCTGCTCGTAGAGCGCGCCCACGGGCTCGAAACGGACGTGCTTGCCGCGGGTGGCCGTGACGGTGCGGATCGGAACCGTGCGGGACACGCTGCGAAGCGTCAGCTCCACCATGTCGCCGCCGTTGTTCTTCTCGGCCACGATGAGGTCCGCACCGTGCCGCTCGAAGGCTTCGATGGCGCGCCGTGCCCAGCCGTCCGGGCTCATGCGGCAGGACAGGTCCTCCAGCACGTAGCCGTGGCCGTCGATGCCCTTGCCAACCACCGCGATGCCTGTCTCGTCCGCGTCCTCCCCGGCCGTCACGGCGGGGTCGATGCCGACCACGATGCGGGCCAGCTCCGGGGCCTCGGCGACCCGGTGCGCGTCGATCATGGCGAGGGTCACGATGGCCCCGGCCACGTCCTCGAGGACTTCGCCCAGCACCTCCTGCCGGTAGAGGCGGGTGCCTTCGAGGCCGCCCACCACGCTGTCGATGAACTGAGCGGCGAGGTTCGCGCGGTTGTCGAGCGTGGAGCCGCGCACCACGACGCAGTTCTTCTGCGCGCGGAGCTTCGCCACGAGGCCGCTTCGCTTCGGGGTGGAGGTTGCGATGATGCGCGGGTCCGGGCCGAGCCGGATGCCGAGCTCGAAGAGCCTCCACGCCTCCTCGGGCGTCATGGCGTCTGGCTTCCACGAGTCGATCTCGTCGGCCCAGCCGCCATCGGCCTGCGGGCCGCGGAAGCGTTCGGCCGAGTGCGCAGCGCGGAGCCGGATCTTGGCCCCGTTCCACGCGATCAGGTGCGGGTCATCCCCGCCGCGCTTCAGCGTCGGCTGCTGGTGCGGCGGCCACACGCCCATGAGGCCCGGGGCGGACTCGCTGCCCGTCACCATCGTGTCGAAGACATCGGTCCAGGTGGGGCCGGCCACGTTCACGGTGCGCCACACGCCGCGGTCGATGCGGTCCCGCACGATCTCGGCCGCCGTGCGCGTCTTGCCCCAGCCGCGGCCGCACTGGTAGAGCGCGATGAACCAGCTACCCGGCGGCTCCTGCTGGTCGCTGCGGGCCGTGCCAAGCGGCGGGTGCCAGGCGTAGAGCACTTCACTGAGCGCCCTCGCTTCCGCTTTGGTCAGGCTCGTCAGGATCTCGCGGCGCCGGTCCGGCTCCAGCGATGCGAGCCAGTCGATCCTCGAGCGCAGCGAGAGCGCCAGCGTCGGCGCGCAGGCCGACATCAGCCTCGACCTCGTGCCGCTCGACCTTGGGCAGCATCCGCTCGAGGGCCTTCTCGAAGAAGAAGCGGTCCGCGCGACGCGCCTTCTCGAAGAGAATCCGAACCAGCTCCGGCCCGTGCTCCGAAGCGGCCTTGGCAAAAGCGGCCTCGAACTCCCGCCGATACGTCCACTGGTTCTTTCCAGTGGGGTTACGGACCTCTCCCGGCTTGACCGGCTTCAGGCCCGCAAGCTGGCGCTGTCGCGCGGACTCATCCCGCGCCTTGCCTGCCAACGTTTCACCCCTCAGCGCACGAATACACGTCCGTATGCCAAGCGGTGGCGGTGCTGCGCGGTTGGCGCGACTTGCTCGATTAGCTTGATGGTTCTACGTGGAACGTCTCGCCAGGAAGGCGTCGAGCGACGCGACGACCACCTGCCAGCGTGCCACGGTGCCGCGTGCGACGTTCACGGCTTGCAGCTCGCCGGCTTCGATGAGGCGGCGGACGTGTGACTCGCTGCAACGAAGCCGCTTTGCCGCTGAGGCCACTTCGATGCGCGGACCCTCACTAGGCTCCGGGTGACTCACGATCTCGCCTCCTGGGCCCGGTTCCGCCGCGCTCCGATGGCATCCAGCGCGTCGTCGATGCTGCGAACGACGTGGACCCGGCCGCGCCACGCCTGGTGCCACTGCCGCTGCCGCGGGTTGAGCTGGCCGCGGGATTCGCCGCCCTTCGGGCCCGGCGGCGGCTTCACTTCGAGCAGGTGATTCTCGCCCCTCCACCCGCAGAGGAGGTCCGGCACCCCGTTGCCCTCGCGGGCGAGGGTCTGCACCGACACCCCGGCGGCGCGGAGGGCGAGGACGATCTCGACGTGGTTCGGGTCGATGCGGGCCGCGCGCCTCATTCGCCCTCCGCACGTGGCAGCCGCAGCCGCCGCACGGCCTCTGCCAGCGAGACGATCCGGCCCATGCGCATCACGACAGCCTCCCGCGCTCGATCTCGACGATCAGGTCCGCTGGATATGGAGGCCCATGCAAGGGCTTTCGAGACGCCATTCGGCCGCAAGCGGAGATCAGATCGACCGCCGAATAGGCCCCCAGAACGTCCACGAAAAGCGCCGCACGATGGGGCTGCCCCGTGCCGGGCCAGAGGTCCAGCAGATTGCGCACGGCGTCGATCCGCTCCTCCACGCGGTCCAGGTGTTGAACGCTGAGAAGCGCCTCCATCTCGACCGCATCGGCGAGGCCCCTGGGTCCGCCCATCGCCTCGATTGCAGCGATGATCTCCGGAAGCGTTGCGCGCCTCACTGCTTCACCGCCTGGCGCAGTTCGCCGAGGATCGACACCACGGCAACGCCCTCGCGGCGCTCCGGCACGAACGGCCGATAGGCGCGACCACCGGGCTCCGGCCTGCCGCTACTAGCAGGGCTTCCGCGTGACGGGCCGAAACGCTGCTCGGCCTCGTTGCGAATCCACGTCTGGCACGTCGCGTACCAGTCCGCCGCCACGTTCCCCTTGCCGCGGTGAAACGTGAGGCAGGCCTCCACGAGGTCCGGCAGGCGTGGGAGGAGCGCCCGGTGCTTCACCTCGCACCACGCGCGGAGCCGGTCCAGGTCTTCCGCTCCCAGCGCCTCCGGGGCTCCGGTCCTCTTCGCCCTCCTGGGGGTCGGCGCAGCCGCTGCG
>ERZ761592.274-NODE-274-length-21438-cov-7.825703_pt1 | contig 21438 bp, 20 predicted proteins | sample MGYA00433095_ERZ761592 | MGnify/ENA primary metagenome ERZ761592 (study PRJEB28899, sample SAMN03785554) | bioreactor sludge metagenome | biome: EBPR Sludge; feature: EBPR Bioreactor; material: 0.22µm filtered reactor supernatant | place: Saint Lucia: Queensland... | reverse complement strand
CGTCAGACCAGCGAGCGCCGACACGTCGCTGACCGTGGTGTTCGCGAGCCAGAGCACCTGCAGCCCCGTCAGACCAGCAAGCGCCGACACGTCGCTGACCGTGGTGTTCGCGAGCCAGAGCACCTGCAGCCCCGTCAGACCAGCAAGCGCCGACACGTCGCTGACCGTGGTGTTCGCGAGCCAGAGCCCCTGCAGCCCCGTCAGACCAGCAAGCGCCGACACGTCGCTGACCGCGGTGTCCTGTAGCGAGAGTTTCTGCAGCCCCGTCAGACCAGCGAGCGCCGACACGTCGCTGACCGCGGTGTTGTCGAGAGCCAAGAAAAGGAGCTCTGGAAAAGAGTCGAACGCGATGCTGTCCGACCAATCGGAATCGCGAACGATCAGCAACCTGAGCGCTTTCGGCGAACCCAGGTGCTGCAATTCGGCCACTGTGCAATGCGGAATATCCTCGAAACCTCCGGGCAGCGCATCGCTGCCATCACGATGACTGTCGTCGCCACGCACGATGCACGCTATCCCCCCCTCAACCAGCAGCGGCAGGACGCCAGAGCTGTGCACCCGCCCACTGCGCATCCCCCAATATTCCAACCAAACCGTTTCCAAGCAGCGCGAGATCAGTGCCTCCCTGGTCGATGCGTCAAGGCGTACATGGCGGTCACCGATAACCCTGGCAGCAAGAGCCAGTCGTGTTTGCGACACGGGATCGCTCGGCGAAGCTCCGGCATCCTCGGGAAAAACGTCATGCGCAAGGTCTTCGATCCATGCGGGATCCTGCTCGGCCGAAAGTTTCTCGAACAGGAAGACAAGAGTCTCGCGCCACAGTGTCTGGCCAGCCCAGTCTCGTAGATCCTCGCGTCTGAACGTTTCGTCGGGGCTGACACCACGACGGATGTACGCCGGAGTGAGCATGCGTTGCGCCAAGTGACAGGCGCAGAAGTACTCCTGGAAACTCAGATGCACGAAGGCATAGATGCCGTCGCCGCGCGGCAGCAACAGGCCGCTGCGCCGCGCGACCCAGGCCAGACAATCGCGTGCAGCCAGCCGCGCATCGGCGACTCCCGAGCGTCGCATGGCTTCCGCAAGCCAGGCGCAAACCTCGGTCTCCCCGGCGAGAAGGCCCGATTGTTCATCCTCCGACGAGCGCCGCTTCTGCAGGCAAAAGGCCACGTACGCCAGCCAGCTCTTTCGTTCCTTCCAGTCGTGGTGCGCGAGACGATCGGGAACTCCCGCCAGCTTGCGGCCGCTGTCGATGCTGTTGATGTAGGCGTTGGCGATTTCGTCGTAGAGGACGGCTTTACCGTCGGGCAGGTCTGCTCGCTCGCGATGTACGACCGCCATCAGCGTCAGCAGATTGGGTGTGCGGGCGAGGCGGAGGGTAACTGCGTGGCGCGAAACCGCCGCCACCAGATCCGCCGCCTTCTCGCCTGCCTCGATCGCGGAGGCGCAGCGCTGGGCGTACCAGTTGGTCGCGAAGGCCGCAATCCGCGCGTCATCAAAGGGCATCAGGTAGCGGCGTGTGGCCCAAGCAGGCTCGTTCCGCAACGCCTTACCGTCGGGAACTGCAGGCTCGGAGTCGCCACCCGGGTTCCCCTCAAGGAACGTTTTCGTTGCCGACAGGTAATCAACACGAGCCTTGATCGTCGCCACTTCGAGGGAACGAAACCATGCCGTGAATGGTTGGGCAACCGGCGTCACCCCCTTTGGAGTTGTGGCCTCGGTCGCGGCAATACTCGGCGGCGTGGGCTGCCACAGGGACTCCGGAAGTCGATCGCGCAACCAATTGTGCGGTGTCATTCGGTCCACCGGCCAATCGTCGTAGCCGACGATGCGCGAAGTGGCGAGCACGCAGGCGTCCTGCGCGCTCGCCGTGCGCAGCCAGTGGCGCACCCGGTCGCGCCCCGCAAGCGGGATTTCATCGATACCGTCGAGAATCAGTACGTACCTGCCAGCGGCGACACGGGCCTGCAGTGTCGCTCGAAGCTCGTCGCTGGGCTGGTCACCAAGCAGACGGCGAACGACGTGCTCGACCAGCCCGGAAAGCGGCGTTTCCCGCGCCAGCACTGCTGCCGGCACCTCGCGCAAGACACAGGGCAACGGTACCTTGTCGGCGAGAAATGGCGGCAGGGGCGTCGACAACCCCGCTGACAGTCGCCAAGCCAACCAGTTGGCGAGCGTCGTCTTGCCGCCCCCAGGATCCCCAAGAACCACCAGCCGCCGGTACTCGGCCAGGGCATCGATCAGGCTCTGCCCCGGTGGCCAGCGCTTGGGGTCGCTCTCGGCATCAACGGCATACTCCGCCAGCAAAGGCGGCACGTAGATCGTCTCGATCCGAATCCGCGGCAGATCGCGCAGGTTGTCAAGTGCCAGGATTTCGACGACGCCCATGCGGGTCGCCACTTCGCTCAGGTAGCGACGCAGTGGCAGATCGTCCCACAACGGTTTCACGCTTGCATCTCTGCTCATGTGGGCGGGCGCGCGCACTTAAGCAGCGCGTCGAAGTCGTTGGCAACGAGAATCGCCCTTCGCTTGCGCACCAGCGGCGCAATCCAGAAGATCTCGATCGCGTTTGGGTCTGGATAGTCCGAGCCCCAGGTTTCGTCGTCGGTCTGGCCGGGCAAGCGGCGTTCAGGCAAGCGCAGCGCACCGATCCACTCGGCTGGCTTGAGCTGTGGCCGCTCTTCGTCCTGCATCGGCCTTTCGGCGCCACCCCGTGCCGGTATCGACCGGAGAGCGGGAAGTTCACCGCAACACCACGCCTTGATCTCTTCCCAGAAACCCGGCTGGAAGCACCAGCGCTCCCAAAGTTCGCGATGGAACTGGCAGATGTAGGCGGCAACCAGCACCCGCGCCGCGAGCGCTTCCTGCTCCGCATAACCCTCAGGCCAATCCACACGGTCGATGAAGCGCGACCACTGGTTGGCAAGTGCCTTCAGCCGGCGCGGATTGGGTGGCAGACAGTTCAGATCGCCGATGGCCATCAGCAGGGCTTGCTTCTGCTCGAGGTCGTTTAGCCAGTCCCCCAGGTGCCGCGGCGGATCTGGTGGCGGCGGGAGGCGAAAGACATTGGTACAGATCTTCTCCAGGTAATGGGCGGCGCGCAGTTGGACCACAGCGTGCGGCACATCTTTGGGCAGCGCCAACTCCTTGGCGATGGCGTCGACCAGTGTCTGCTCGTTCATGCCGATGATGAAGACGCAACGGGGAACATTGAGGTAGATCTTCAATCCCTCGAGCAAACGGAAGGCGGCTGTCGAGTTGCAGCGGTCAAGGTCATCGATGAACACCACCAAACGAGCGCCGTTGTCTTCCGGCAGGAGTTCCTTGATCGCCTCGCTCAGGAAGCCCCGGATCGAGTCGGTCTGCAAGGACTCGGCAAAATGCGCCCTCTCCCACCTCTCGCCAATACTCTCGATTCTACTCGCGTCCGGTAGCACCGCTTCAACACCAATGGTCCGGGCAGCATCGCTCAGACTGCCGACAAGGTAGCGAACCGTAACCTGGCTGAGCTTTGACAACTTGTCCTTCACCACAGCCGCCGTCGAGAGTTGCCGGCGCATCTCATGCAGCAGCGCCACCACCGGCACCATCTCGCTCTGGTAGCGCCAAGCTTCGAACCAGATCGTGACCATCTTCTTGCCCCGCCGCTCGCGCGCGTCGCGCTGATCATCATCAGTGCCACTGAATGTGTCGCTTTCGCTCCCGACCGAACCGTCGTTCCTGGCCACTTCGCCGCCGAGAAGCCACTGCAACTGGCGCATGAAGCTGGTCTTCCCGGAACCCCAATCGCCATGCACACCAAAAACGTGCGGCGGCGTGCATTGCTCGATGCTCCCGCACAGGTGGGCAAGTTCGTCGCCCCAGTTCAACCGATCGACAAGGGTCGGCAGATCGTCGTGCGGCTTGCTTGGCATGAGTGTGACCATCCAGACACGTATTGCCACTGATTGTGGCAGCATGCACCCCGCTTGACCAGAGCCTCGCTGAGCCACCGGCGACCCGGCCTTCTGGTGGAGGAACAGGCACGGCCCTTGCGCGCCGAACGCGGAGCGCTCGACGGCAGCGATGCCCGTTCGCGCGTGCTATCCTCGACACCCTCACCAGTTGGCCCGCAACCGGATCCCCGGAGAAAACCATGCCGCTCATCCGTTCTCCCGCTCGCCGCGGAAAAGGAAGCAACCATGCCCGATGAGGCGCTGTAGCCATGCCGAACTGCCCGACGATGCTGATTGCCGCCGCCGCCTCCGGCCAGGGCAAGACGACGGTGACGGCGGCCCTCGCCCGCCTGCACGCGCGCCAGGGACGGCGCGTCACCGTCTTCAAGTGCGGCCCGGATTTCCTCGACCCGCAGATCCACGCCGTCGCCAGCGGACGCGCGTGCTACAACCTCGACCTCGGCATGTGCGGCGAGGACGACGCGCGCATCCGCCTGGCGCGCGCCGCTGCCGATTCCGACCTGATCCTGATCGAGGGCGTCATGGGGCTCTTCGACGGCGAGCCGTCGGCTGCCGACATCGCCTGCCTGTTCGGCATTCCCGTTCTGGCGCTGATCGACGCGCGCGCGATGGCGCAGACCTTCGGCGCCGTCGCGCACGGGCTGGCGACCTACCGCCCCGGGCTGCCCTTTGCCGGCGTACTGGCGAACCGGGTGGGCAGCGCGCATCACAGCGACCTGCTGCGCCGCAGCCTGCCGGCAGGAATGGGCTGGTTCGGCGCCGTCCCGCGCAGCGACGACAGCCTGCCGGAGCGCCATCTCGGACTGTTGCAGGCGGCCGAGATCGCCGACCTGGCGGGCCGCCTCGACCGTCTCGCCGATGCGCTGGCGGCGTCGGCGAGCGTCGGCCTGCCGCCGCCGGTGCACTTCGCCGCCCCCGCGGCAGCGCCCGTCCCTGCCCTGCTTGCCGGCCGCCGCGTGGCGATCGCGCGCGACGCCGCCTACGGCTTCATCTACCCGGCCAACGTCGACACGCTGCGCGAACTCGGGGCCGAGATCCGCTTCTTCTCGCCGCTCGCCGGCGACGCGCTGCCCGCCTGCGATGCGCTCTGGCTGCCTGGCGGCTACCCCGAACTGCACGCGACGGTGCTATCGACGCGGCGCGACCTCTGGCAGGCGCTGGCCAGTCACGTCGCCGCCGGCAGGCCGCTGCTCGCCGAGTGCGGCGGCATGATGAGCCTGTTCGACGAGGTGATCGACCGGGAGGGCGAGCGGCACGCGCTGGCCGGCCTGCTGCCCGGGCGGGCGGTGATGCAGCCACGTCTGGCGGCGCTCGGCATGCAGGTCGCCGACCTGCCCGAAGGCCGGCTCTCCGGACACACCTTCCATTACTCGCGCAGCGACACGCCGCTGGCGCCGCTCTGTCGCGCGCGCCGGCCGGCCGGCGGCGACGGCGAGGCGATCTACCGGCATGGTTCGATCACCGCTTCCTACGTCCACTTCTACTTCGCCGGCAATCCGCCGGCAGTCGCCCGCCTATTCGGCGCCGGTGCCTGATCGCTGCAGTCGCTCGCCGCGTCTTCTCTCGACGCATCATCCTGCACGACTCCCCGTCCCGCCACGCCTCGAATCCCGACTGGCTCCAGCGGTTGCTGGCCGCATGCAGCACACACACGACGGCCATGCCGGCGGGACGCACGGAAGCGCCCGCTCCAGCACGGCTGCGCTTTCAGTCGATGCCGGATTCCTCGTAGATTTCTTCGAAAGTGAGCTCAAGCCCCACGCTGTCGAGATGGACGGGTTCATCCGGCGCCGGAATCTCGAGCACCATTTCGCCGTCTTCCTCCTGACGATAGATGTCGACCCGCCTGCTGGCGCTGTCCACCAGCACGTACTCGAGACGCCCCGGCAGTTGTGCGTACGCCAGCAGCTTCTCCCGACGGTCGATGCTTTCCGTGCTCGCCGAGAGAACTTCGACGATCAACGAAGGGGCCGTCAAGTAGTCCCGCGGACTGGCCGGCGCCAAGTCTGCCGCGTCGCACGTAACGACGACATCCGGGTAGCAATGGCTGCGCGCTCCCTCGATTCGCACTTTCATGTCGGCAATGAACGCACGGCACGGGCGGCCGCGCAAGTGCGTTCGCAGGCGCGCCGCAATGTTCAGGGCGATCGTGCTGTGGGCCTTGCTGCCGCCTGGCATGGCGAAGAGCTGTCCGGCGACATACTCGTGGCGCACGACCGCCGCGCGCTCCGCACGCAGGTAGTCGCTCTCGCTCCAACGGGTCACTCTGCCGTGCTGCATCGCGCGCTCCTCTCTGCGGCAAGAAAAGCTGCATGCTAGCAGCCCAAGCCGCTTCGTGCAGTGTTCCGCGCACTGGCAGGGTCGTCAAGTCATGGGATCCGCCAACAAGCGGCGGCAATGTCGAACCTGGCCCCGGGAACGCCTCCGGGAACGCCTCCGGGAACGCCTCCGGGAACGCCTCCGGGAACGCCTCCGGGAACGCCTCAATCCGTTCGCCCCGCGACCTGCCGGCAGTCGTCCGCCGCTTTGGCGCCGCAGCCTGATCGCCGCAGCAGCTCCCCCGAGGATCCTTTCGACGTATAATCAATCCCGTTTCGGGTGCCTTGCTCCGCAGTCACGGGGCGGGTGAAACGGGAAGCCGGTGAAGTTGGCCGTCCATGGTGACGGTGACCCATTCCGGCGCAGCCCCCGCTGCTGTAAGCCTGACGACTCCGCAATCCGCCACTGTGCCCAGGCACGGGAAGGCGCGGGGAAGATCGAGGGCAAGCCAGAAGACCGGCCCGAAACCGGATTGCACCATTCCCCGGGGTGACGGGAAGGCGTCTCTGGTCGCGCCCGCTGCGCATCGAGACCACCTTCCTCCTTCGGGGTTTTCGGCTGACGGGTCGTCAGCCTTCGAAAGGGGGAACGCGATGCACATCATGGAAGGCTTCCTGCCGGTCGAGCACGCCGTCGGCTGGACCCTGGCGTCGGCGCCGTTCGTCGTCGTCGGCGTGCGTTCGCTGCGCTGCCGGCTGCACGAGCAGCCCGAGCAGCGCATGCTGCTCGGCGTTGCCGCTGCCTTCTCCTTCGTCCTCTCGGCGCTCAAGTTGCCCTCGGTGACCGGCAGCTGCTCGCACCCGACCGGCGTCGGCCTCGGTGCGCTGCTCTTCGGGCCGACGGCGATGGTGCCGGTCGGCCTCGTCGTCCTGCTCTTCCAGGCGCTGCTGCTGGCGCACGGGGGGCTGACGACGCTCGGCGCCAACCTGTTCTCGATGGCGATCGTCGGTTCCTTCGTCGCCGCCGGGCTGTTCCGCGCCGGCCGCCGGCTGCACCTGCCGCTCGCCGCCTGCGTCTTCGCCGCCACCTGCTTTGCCGACCTCGCGACCTACGTCACGACCTCGCTGCAACTCGCCTGGGCCTTCCCCGATCCGGTCGGTGGCTTCGCTTCCTCGTTCGCCAAGTTCGCCGGTATCTTCGCCATCACGCAGATTCCGCTGGCGATCAGCGAGGGACTGCTGAGCGTGCTGGTGGTCAAGGCGCTGCTGCGCTTCAACGGCGACGAACTGAAGGGCATGCCGCTGTTTGCCGGTCGCGAGCTGCGGGCATGAAGCGCACAAACTGGTTGCTGATCGCCGCCGTGCTGCTCCTGACGGCGTTGCCGCTGTGGCTGGTGCCGCGGCCGGCCGCCGGCCCGGACGGCCAGCCGAGCGAGATCTTTGCCGGTGCCGACAGCGTCGCGCAGAAGGCGATCGAGGAGATCGCCCCGGGTTACCAGCCATGGTTTGCTCCGCTGCTCGAACCGGCGAGCGGCGAGATCGCCTCGCTGCTCTTCGCCCTGCAGGCCGCCGTCGGCGCCGGCATCATCGGCTACTGGCTGGGGGCGTCGGTCACCCGCGACAAGATGCGTCGCGCCGCCGAACGGGAACGCTGCGATCGTGCTGATTGAGCAGGCGGCCTACGGCAACCGCTGGCGGCGCGTCAGTCCCGCCGCCAAGGGCAGCCTCGCCTTGGCCGGGCTGCTCGCCGCCTTCGTCGCCGCGACGCCGGCGACAGCCGCCTGCGTCGCGCTGTTGCTGGCGCTGACCACCGTGCTCGGGGCCCGCGTCGCCGCCGGCGTGTACCTGCGCGTCGCCGCGCCGGCCGTCGGCTTTCTCGCCATCGGCAGCCTGTCGCTGCTCGTTGCCGTCGGCCCCGATGCCGCCGGGCAGTTCACGTGGGGGCTGGCGCCGGACGCGGCGCGACGCGTCGCGACGCTTGCCGGCCGCTCACTGGCGTCGCTGGCGGCCTTGCTGCTGCTCGTGCTGACGACGCCGCTGCCGGACCTGATCGGGCTGCTGCGCCGCCTGCGCGTGCCGGAGGTCCTGCTCGACCTGATGGTGCTCTGTTACCGCATGCTGTTCGTCCTCGCGACAGCCGTGCGCGACACGCTGACCGCACAATCCGCCCGCCTCGGCTACGCCTCGCTGCGTCACGGCTGGCGCTCGCTCGGCCTGCTGCTCGCCAACCTCGCCGTGCAGATCTGGCAGCGGGCGCAAGCACTGCACGTCGCGGCGGTGGCGCGCAATGGCGGCGGACCGCTGCGCTTCCTCTCTCCCGGCTTCGCCAATGCCGGGCGTGACACGCTGCTCGCCGTCGTCGCCGGCGCCGCACTGATCCTCTTCGCGGTAGGTCTCGGCTGATGGCCGACGAACTGCTGCTCGAACTGCAGGCGGTCAGCCACGTCTTTGCCGACGGCAGCCGCGGCCTCGACGACTGTTCGCTGGGCATCCGCCGCGGCAGCCGCAATGCGCTGCTCGGTGCCAACGGCTCAGGCAAGACGACGCTGCTGCTGCACCTCAACGGCCTGCTGCAGCCCTCGGCGGGCGGCATCCGCATCGACGGCAGCCCGCTCGACTACAGCCGCGACGGCCTCGTGGCACTGCGCCGGCGGGTCGGGCTGGTGTTCCAGAACCCGGAGCGGCAGCTCTTCTCGGCCAGCGTCTTCGAGGACGTTTCGTTCGGCCCGCTCAACCTCGGCCTCGACGAAGCCGAAGTGCGGGCGCGGGTAGCGCAGGCGCTGGCGGCGGTCGGCATGACGGAACAGGCGGAGCGCCCGGTGCATCATCTCAGTTTCGGGCAGAAGAAGCGCGTCTGCATCGCCGGCGTTCTCGCCATGCGACCCGAACTGCTGCTGCTCGACGAACCGATGGCCGGTCTCGACCCCGGCATGCAGAACGAACTACTGCAGGTTCTCGACGCGCTCACGGCGCGGGGCATCAGCATCGTGCTGGCCACCCACGACGTCGACTTCGCCTACCGCTGGGCCGACGACATCCACCTGCTGAGCGGCGGCCGCTGCCGCGCTTCATTCGCCGCGGCGGACCTGCCGCAGCAGGTGGCGGCGCTGCACGACGCCGGCCAGCCCCTGCCGGCGGTCATCGCCCTGCACCGCGCACTCGTCGCCCGCGGTGTGCTGCCAGCCGAACCCGTTCCCGGCGACATCGCACAGTTGCTGGCATGGCTCGCCGAGACGCCATCAGGAGAACCGAAGATGAACGAAACGCCGCCTGGCCGGCAACGGAGTGCCGCCTGATGGCCGGCAAGGTCTGGTTCGTCGGCGCCGGCCCCGGTGACCCCGACCTGATCACGGTCAAGGGCCGCAATCTGCTCGCGGCAGCCGGTGCCATCCTCTACGCCGGCTCGCTCGTCGACCAGGCGGCGACGCGCTTCGCCCCCGCCGGCTGCACGATCCGCGATTCGAAGGACATGACGCTGCCCGAGATGACCGACTGGCTGCTCGAGCAGGCGGCGCGGCACGCCACCGTCGTCCGCCTGCAGACCGGCGACCCCGGCCTCTACGGCGCCCTGATCGAGATGACGCGGCCGCTGACCGCCGCCGGCATCGACTGGGCGGTGGTCCCCGGCGTCTCGTCGGCACTGGCGGCGGCGGCCGCCGCCGGTGAGACGCTGACCCTGCCCGAAGTCACCCAGACGGTGATCCTGACACGCGTCGCCGGACGCACGCCGATGCCGCCCGGCGAGGATCTCGAGGCGCTCGCGGCGCACCGCACGACGCTCTGCATCTTTCTCTCGATCACCCTGCTGCACCGCGTGCAGGATGCGCTGCGCGCCGCCGGCTGGGCCGAGGACGCGCCGATCCTGGTGGTGCAGAAGGCGAGCTGGCCGGGCGCGGAGAAGATCGTCCGCGGCACCCTCGCCGACATCAAGCGCAAGTGCCAGACGGAACGGATCGCCGCGCAGGCGATGATCATCGCCTCACCGACGCTGGGTGCCGCCGACTGGCCCGACCTCGCGCGCAGCAAGCTCTACGACCCCTCCTTCTCCCACCGCTTCCGCAAAGCCAGCGAGGCCAAGCCATGATATCGGACACCAGCATCCTCCTCGTCGGTCACGGCTCGCGCAACCGCGACGGCAACCGCGAAACCCTGCACTTTGCCGCGCAGTGGCGCGAGCAGCATCCGGCCTGGCGCATCGAGGTGTGCTTCATCGAGCACGCCGACGTGCTCCTCGATGAGGGACTCGATCGCGCCGCCCGCGACACGCGGCGCGTCCTCCTCATCCCGTTCATCCTCAACGCCGCCGGCCACGTCAAGATGGAGCTGCCGGCGGCACTCGAGCGCGCCCGCCGGCGTCATCCGGCGGTCGACTTCGCGGTCACGCCGCATCTCGGCATGGGGCGGCCGCTGTTCACGGTCCTGCAGGCGCAACTCGAAAGACTGATGAAGCAGCTGGCGGTGCCCGATCCACGCAGCACCGGCGTCATCCTGCTCGGCCGCGGCTCGTCGGATGCCGGTGCCAACGGCGAACTGGCGAAGATGGCGCGCTGGATTTTCGAGGCGAACGAGCACGAACTCGTCGACCTGGCGTTCACCGGCATCACCTGGCCGCGACTCGAGACCGCCGTGCAGCGTCAGGCGCGCCTCGGCATGATGCAGATCTGCATCGTCCCGGTCTATCTGTTCACCGGCGTGCTGATCGAGCGCATCAAGGAGCAGGTCGAACGCCTGCAGCGGCAATACCCGCAGATCGCCTTCGCCCTCGGCACGCATTTCGGTTTCGACCGCGGCATCTTCGCGCTGCTCGACGCACGGGTCGAGGACCAGGGCCTGCCCGAATGCCGCATGCTCGAGTGCGATGGCTGCAAGTATCGCGAGCTCGCCGAGGACGGCCACCTGCCCGACCACAGTCACACCGCGACCGGCGGCAGCCAGCTCGAGCATGATCACGATCATGGACAGCCTGCGGCGCACGCGCATCATCACGGCTGTTCCCACAAACCCGCCTGAAGACCCGGAGACGCCATGACCAACGACGCCATCACCGAACAGCTCACCGCCGCCGGCCGCGCCATCGAGCACGATTCCTTCGCCATCATCGACGCCGAGGTCGGCCCGCACGCTTACAGCGCGGAGCAGTGGCCGCTGGTGCGGCGAATGATCCACGCCAGCGCCGACTTCGAGTTCAACGGCCTCGCCGCCTTCCACCCGGATGCCATGCGCGCCGGCCTCGACGCCATGCTCAACGGCCCGCGGGCGATCGTCGCCGATGTCGAGATGATCTGTGTCGGCCTCTCCGCGCCGCGGCTGCAGCACTTCGGACTGAGCACCCGGCACTACATCTCCGACGCCGACGTCATCGAGCGCGCACGTGCCGAGAACACGACCCGCGCCGTGCAGGCGATGCGCAAGGCGTGGCGACTCGGCGAACTCGACGGCGCCATCGTCGGCATCGGCAACGCGCCGACGGCGCTGATCGAGGTCGTGCGACTGATCCGCGAGCACGACGTGCGGCCGGCGCTGGTCATCGGCATGCCGGTCGGTTTCGTCTCGGCCGCCGAGTCGAAGGATCTCCTGCGCATGCTCGGCGAAGTGCCGTGGATCACCGTCAAGGGACGCAAGGGCGGCTCGACGCTGGTCGTCGCCGCCATCCATGCGCTGCTCTCGCTCGCCGAGGCGACGCAGCGACAACGGGCGGCATGAGCGAAAAGCTCCGCAAGGGCGACACCCGGCGCACGCGCGGCAACCGCACCGGCTTCACCACCGGCGCCTGCTCGGCGGCTGCGGCACGCGCCGCGACCTGCGGACTGCTCGCCGGCGAAGTGCCGGCGAGCATCGCCTGCCGGCTGCCGAACGGCCGCGAGGTGATCTTTGCCGTCATCGACGGCCGCGTCGACGGCGAAGGCAGCGACCGCGTCGCCCATGCCGCCGTCGTCAAGGACGCCGGCGACGACCCGGACGCGACGCACGGCGCCCACCTCACCGCCGACGTCCGCCGGCTGCCCCGGCAAGCCGGCGAGATCCACCTGCGCGGCGGCCCCGGCGTCGGTATCGTCACCCGCGAGGGGCTCGGTCTGGCGGTCGGCGGGCCGGCGATCAACCCGGTGCCGCAGCAGAACATCCGCGACAACGTGCGCACCGTCGCTGCCGAGATCCTCGCCGTCGATGGCCTGGAGATCAGCATCTCGGTTCCCGGTGGCGACGAGATGGCGAAGAAGACGCTGAATGCCCGCCTGGGCATCCTCGACGGCATCTCGATCCTCGGCACGACCGGCATCGTCCGGCCGTACTCGACCGCCGCCTTCCGCGCCAGCGTCGTGCAGGCGATCGATGTCGCCGCCGCGCAGGGGCAGAGCAGCGTCGTCCTCACCACCGGCGGCCGCAGCGAGAAGTTCGCCATGCGCCAGTTGCCCGGCCTCGACGAGGCCTGCTTCGTGCAGATGGGCGATTTCGTCAAGGCCGCCTTCGCCACCGCCATCAAGCGCCACATGCGCCAGGTGTACGTCGGCGCCATGGTCGGCAAACTGACCAAGATGAGCCAAGGGCTGGCGGTGACCCACGCCTGGCGGGCCGAGGTGGACCGCGAGATCCTCGCCGAAGCGGCGCGCGCCGTCGCCGCGCCGGCCGAGCTGATCGCCGACATCCGGGCCGCCGAGACCGCCCGTTTCGCCGCCGAGAAGCTCGCCGTCCTCGGACTGACGGTTCCCTTCCACCGTGAACTGGCGGGCCGCGCCATGCGGAGCCTCAAGCAGCAGTATCCGGGCGACTACCGGCTGTCGATCCTGGTCTGCGACTTCGAGGGCCGCTTCATCTGCCAGGTCGATGAACATGAAGCCCTCTGAGCCGGCAGCGCAGCCGACCTGCACCGTCGTCGGCATCCTCGACGACGGCTGGCACGGCCTCTCCGGCAGCGCGCGCGACTGCCTGCGTGCCGCCGCGCTGGTGATCGGCGTCGAGCGGACGCTGCAGCTCGTACGGCCGGAACTGGCAGCGAACTGCGAACTGCGCCCGCTCGACGGCGCGCTGGCGCAGTGCCCGGGATGGATTCGCGACGCCCTCGCCGCCGGCCGCAGCGTCGCTGTGCTGGCGACCGGCGATCCGCTCTGCCACGGCATCGGCAGCAGCCTGATCGACCGCCTGCCCGGACTGCCGGTGACCGTGCTGCCGGCGCCATCGACGCTGCAGATCGCCTGCGCGCGCTTCGGCAAGGCCTGGCAGGACGTGAAGATCGCATCCTGCCACAGCCAGGATGCCGGCGAATGGATCGTCGGCGCGACGCCGGGCCACGGTCTCTACCCGGTGCTGCGGGCGATCGCGCTGCACCGCCGCGTCTTCGTCTTCACCAGCCCGGCCAACGACCCGGCGCGATTGGCGCGCGCGCTGCTCACCGTCGGCCATGGCGACGAGTTGCGCCTGTCGGTCGCCAGCCGCCTGCTGCTGCCGGACGAGACGCTGCATCCCGGGCTGTCGGCGGCGCAGGCGGCGACGACGAACTTCGTCGAACCGAGCGTCGTCCTCGTCGAGCGCGATGAATTGCCGGCGGAACCGGCGTTCGGCCGCGAGGACGACGACTACCTGCAGCGCACACCGGCCAACGGGCTGATCACCAAGCTCGAGGCGCGTGCCGTGTCACTCGCCAAGCTGCGCCTGACGGCAGCGGCGACCGTCTGGGACATCGGCGCCGGCTCCGGCTCGGTCGGCCTCGAATGCGCGCGACTGGCGCCGCACGGCCACGTCTGGGCGATCGAGAAGAACGCCGCCGATGCCGCCATTGCGCGCGCCAATGCCGCCCGCCTGCGCATCGGCAACTACACGCTGATCGAGGGGCGGGCGCCCGCCGGCCTGACCGGCTGGCCCGACCCGGACGCGGTGTTCATTGGCGGTTCCGGCGGCGAACTCAGCGAGCTGATCCACCTCGTCCTCGACCGCCTGCGACCCGGCGGCCGGCTGGTGATGAATTTCGTCACCCTCGAGAACCTGGCCACCGCGACCAGCACCCTGCAGGCTGCCGGCGCCGACTGGCAGGTCGTCCAGCTGCAGGCCAGTCGCAGCCAGCCGATCCTCGGCCTGCACCGGCTGGCGGCGCAGAACCCGGTCTGGATCGTCACCACCCGCAACCCTGACAAGGAAAGCGCATGACCGAAACCCCCCGCTACGGCAAACTGATCGGCGCCTCGCTCGGCCCCGGTGACCCCGGGATGATCACCCGCCGCGCCTGGACGGCGCTGCAGTCCGACGCCCGCTGGCTGTACCCGGTGAAGAAGGCCGAGGAATCGTCGTACGCGCTGGCGATCGTCGAGCGCGGCGGCCTCGCTGTCCCGGCCGATGCCGAGCAGCTCGTCTTCCCGATGACCCGCGACCCGGAGATCCTTGGCAAGGCCTGGGCCCGCGCCGCGGTGCGCACCGTCGAACTGCTCGCCGAGGGCCGCGACCTGCTCTTTCTGGTCGAGGGCGACGCCTCGACCTTCTCGACCTTCGGCCACCTCGCGCGCGTCGTCCGCGAACTCGCGCCGCAGGTCGAGGTCGAGACGATTCCCGGCGTCTCCTCGTTCGCCGCCGCGGCGGCAGCGACCGGCACGACGCTCGCCGAGGAGGACGAGACCTTCGCCATCATTCCGGCCGCTTACGGCGTCGAGGTCATCGACCACCTGCTCGACGAGTTCGACACGCTGGCGCTGCTCAAGGTCAAGCCGCTGCTCGACGAGATCATCGAACTGCTCGCCCGGCGCGACCTGCTCGCCACCTCGTGCTTCATCGAGAAGGTCGGTGCGCCCGACGAGCGTGTCGTGCGCGACCTCGCCAGCCTCCGCGGCAGCAAGGCCAATTACCTGTCGCTGTTGCTGGTGCAGAACCCGAAGCGGCAGCGCGGCGAACTGCGGCGCGGCTGCCGCAGCCGCCAGGAAGCTGCGGCAGCCGCCGCTGCCGGCAACTGATGGCCGCCAGCCGGAGCCTGCGGCGATGAGGATCGCCGTCGTCGCCATCACGCGCCACGGCATCGCGCTCGCCGGGCGCGTCGTCGCCGCGCTGCCCGACGCCCACCTCTTCGCGCCCGAAAAGTTCCGTGGCGACGCCGCGAACGCCGCCGGCGGTGCCGCGCAGTGCTACGAAGGCAAGGTCGGCGACCAGGTGCCGGCGCTCTTCGCCGCCTTCGACGGCATCGTCGCCATCGTCTCGCTCGGCGCCGTCGTCCGCCTGATCGCGCCGCACCTGAAAAGCAAGGAGGCTGACCCGGCGGTCGTCGTCGTCGACGAGGCCGGCCGTTTCGCGATTCCGGTGCTCTCCGGCCATCTCGGCGGCGCCAACGCGCTCGCCGGTCACCTCGCCACCGCGCTCGGTGCGACCGCCGTGCTGACCACCGCATCCGACGCCCGTGCGACGATCGCCGTCGACCTGCTTGGGCGCGAACTCGGCTGGGAACTCGCGGCGACACACGGTGAACTGGTGCATTGCAGCGCCGCGATGGTCAACGACGAGCCGGTGGCGCTGGTGCAGGAGGCGGGCAGCGGCGACTGGTGGGTCAACCATGCCAATGGCCGCGACGGGCCGCTGCCGGCCAACGTCGTCCGCTTCGAGCGCATCGAGGAGGTCGCCATCGACGACTACGCCGCCATCCTCTGGATCAGCCACCGCGTCATGCCTGCCGCGCTCGCCGCGCGCCTGGCCGGCCGCTGCGTCACCTACCGTCCGCCGGCGTGACGACGGCGCCGGCGAACATGGCGCCGCCGCTGGCGCTCGGCCTCGGTTGCGACCGCGGCACCCCGGCGACGACGATCGCGCAGGCGATCGCCGAAGCCCTCGCCGCCTGCGGCGGCGAACTCGCCGACGTGCGCGCCGTCGCCTCGATCGACCTCAAGGCCGACGAGGCCGGACTGGCGGCCGTGGCACACGCGAACGGCTGGACGATCGTCTTCCACCCGGCGAGCGAACTCGCCGCCGTCGAGGTTCCCAACCCGTCGGAGACCGTCCGCCGGCATACCGGCACGCCGTCGGTCTCGGAAGCGGCGGCGCTGCTCGCTGCCGGCGCCGACAGCCGCCACCTGCTCATCGAAAAGCACCGGCTGCGCGGCGCCGACGGCCGCAACGCCACCGTCTCCATCGCCAGGATCCCCGCATGACGCCAGACACCCGCACCGCAACCGCCACACCGACCGGCAAGATCATGCTCGTCGGCCTCGGACCCGGCAGCCTCGGCCACCTGACCGCGCGCGCGCGGGCGGCGATCGCCGAAGCCGACACGGTGATCGGCTACACCACCTACATCCGCCTCGTCGCCGACCTGCTGGCCGGCAAGGAGGTGATCCGCAAATCGATGACCGAGGAACTCGATCGCGCCATCGAGGCGCTCGACCGCGCCCGCCAGGGCCGCAAGGTGGCGCTCGTCTCCTCCGGCGACGCCGGCGTCTACGGCATGGCCGGACCGACCTTCGAAGTGCTGTTCGACGCCGGCTGGACCCCCGAATCGGCGATCGAGGTCGAAATCATCCCCGGCGCCTCGGCACTCAACACCTGTGCCGCGCTCGTCGGCGCACCGCTGACGCACGATTTCTGCGCCATCTCGCTCTCCGATTTGCTGACACCCTGGCCGACGATCGCCCGCCGCCTCGACGCCGTCGCCTACGCCGATTTCGTCGTCGCGCTGTACAACCCGAAGAGCGGGCGACGGACGCGACAGATCGCCGAGGCGCAGCGCATCTTCCTGCGCCACCGCGATCCACAGACACCGGTGGCGATCGTCAAGTCGGCCTACCGGCCGAAGCAGCGGGTCGAGTTCAGCACCCTCGAGCGAATGGGCGACGCCGACATCGGCATGCTGACGACGGTACTGATCGGCAACTCGAACACCTTCGTCCGCGACGGGCTGATGATCACGCCACGCGGCTACGCCAACAAGTACGCCGTCGAGGACGGCGAGCGCGCCACCCGCGACGGCGAGCAGGCCGGCCGCTCGCTGTCGACGGGACTCGACGGCTGGATCGCCGCCATCCAGGAAAGCGGCCGGTCGGCCGCCGATCTGGCACGCGAATACCGCCTGCCGGCCGACTACATCCAGTCGGTGCTCGATACGCCGCTGGCGGCAGCGGAAGACTGAGATCGGCGGCGCCGGCGCGCTACCCCTCAAAGACGAAAGGCCAGGGAAGCTCACAACCCCGACGTCCCTTCCGTCACCACTGCCATCGAACACTGCCTATGAGCCACCTACATCATCCACGCCACCGCGCTTCCCTCCTCGTTGACCCCCGAACTTTCCACGCCGTCCCGGAGATTCACTGGCTAACGCCGGGGATGGTTTGGTGGCCCTTTTGCTGCGCAGAGGGCGACTGGTGGCCGGTTCCCCTCAGGAGGGCATAGAACCCACCGCGAGGAACGGAAGTCTGTGAGGCGAATGGGCAGGGTGGTGGCCTGTGCGGTAGATGCCGTCAGCGCGTCGAACCAACGCTCGCTCTCCAGATCAATGACCAGTTCGTAGAGCTCATCGGCGTGGCGCAGCCGCGCGACGGCTGTATTTGCGCCGTCTTGGTCCAGGTACGGAGAGTCGAGCACTTGGTGGCTGCCGACGTGGTCATCGCTCCCGACACCGAAACGCCTCACCTGCAGCGATAGTGCAAGCGAATCGCCGCTCGGCAACACCTTCTGAGGGAATCCTTTTGCTCTTCCGAACTCAGAGGGGAGAACCGTGGTCGCGCCCCCTGTGGCGTTCTCGACCAGGACGGTATAGCTTGGTGAGACCGCTCCGTAGCGTACGCTGCCCGGCAGAGGGACGTGGTTGGTGCAAGCGGCAAGCGCAAGCAGTGCGGTGACCAGCAGTACGTGCAGCCTGCACCAGGACAATCGGCAAGCGGAAGTGTTCATGGCCAGATTTCTTCAGGATAGGGAGAAACCGTCGACCAGCGTGCGGAAGTGATCGGCGGGCAGGGCAAGCAGGTCCTCTGGACGACGCCTGCCGGCTTGCACCTCGCCCAGTTCCGCCTCGACCTCGGAGTGCTTCGCGTAGTGCGGACCTGGTGCCGTCGCCTGCGGGCCCGGCAAGACCGGCTGGTTGGACATCAGCTTCCAAACTACATCAAGCACGGTGGAATTTTCGGCCGCTCCACCGTGCGCAACGCCCTGCACGTCGAACACGTTCGCGTCGGGTGTGCTGGCAAGACGTGCTGCCCAGAACGGCACGGTACCGTCATGCATGCCGGCATTGTGTCCGATCGGGTCGGCGCCCGCGCCGGCATTTGCGGCCCACTGCAATTCGAAGGGTATGCTCGCACCGGCGACGTCATTGCTGCGGATGTGGAAAACCCGATCCGCCACCTGCGCAGGCAGCGGCGCGTCGATCTGCGTGAACTGGTGGCGCGCGGCGACGAGGTAGTCGTCCGACACGTATGCCGGTAGGCGGGGGCGCGTATCGGCGTTGAATGGATCGCATTCGATGCCCTGGTTCATTGCATCGCGCACCGGGTAGCGCACCAGCCCCAGTTGCGCGAAGCGCGGTGCCAGAACGGCCTTTGGCGCTGGCAAGAGGATATAGGGTCCCTTGAGGGACGCCACGATGCGCGACACCCTGCCCGCACCGCCCGTTACCATGTTTGGCAAGGTTTCCCCCACGTAGTAGCGCGACAGGTGCGACCAGGTACCATAGAACGGCGAGCAGCAGGTGATCGTGCGCTCACACCAATCGGTGACGTTCTCGCCGCGCTCTACGACATCGTTGAGGAAAAATTTCGCGACCAGCCCGCCTTGGCTGTGCGCGTACAGAGTCAACCGGCGACGTGGATCGGCATGCCCCCTGGCCACCACCTTTTCGGCGATACGCCTCAGGAAGCCGCGCACATACATGAATTCCTTGTCCGGTGTGCGGCGCCAGTCGTAGCCGAGTCCCGCGAAGTTGGCCCTGCCTGCGAAGAAGGCACGCACTCCGTCGTACTTCTTGACGATCGACGACAGTTCGCCTGAAGCGACGAGAGGGTGACCGCTCTCGTCCTCGCCGAACGCGTTCATCGCGATGTATTGCAGCTCGCCTTGTAGCGCCTTGGCAAAATCAAGCCAAAGTTCGTAAAACCGCGTGTTGGTGAATGGCACGCCCGGCGTGTACGGCACCTCGCTGCGGATCAGTCGGGAACCCATGCCACCGGGCAGCAGCAAAACCGAAGGCCAACCGGGGTTGTACCCGTCGGCGAAGGCCTGCGCACGCAGTTCCAAGTCCTTTTGCCGAAGCTCATCCACTACGGTGCTGTAACTCATGTCTCACCTCCCGGACGATCGGAAAGGCCAGATGAGAGTCTGGCCTTTCCCCTGCCGTAGTAGCCTTTCTCTACAGCTGGACGCTCTTCGTCTTGTCGAGGCCATCCTCATCAAAGAGCTGAACCTCGATGCCGTCGCCAGTTACATTCAGGATTCCGAAATTGCCACTATCCCCGCCAAACCCAGGCCGAGCCGCGCCTGACGCCGTAAACTCCCACAGACCGTGCAACGATTTATGCTTCTTCGAAGCTATGGTGTGAATGTCGCCGGACAAGATGACTGTTCGCTGGAAACGCTGCTGCTTGAGCCAGCTCAGATCCAGGTATTGCTCCCAGGCGTCGGATCTCCCCGTGATGGTGGAGCCGGAACATAACACTATTATACCAGACCACTCATTGATCTTTTCAGCCAGCCAGTTCCTCTGTGAGTCGCCAAGCAAGCTGGTTGATTCTGGCCTTCTCTCGGGCTGGCCGTCAATTGGATCAATCTCCACGACCGCTTCTTCCCGGTAGTAGCGACCGTCCAGCATGACAAAACGGACCGCGTCGATATCGAAAACCTCCTCTATGCCGACATCAGGGCCTGAAAGCAAGCTTTCCATCTCCGGCTGTCCCGGATAGTCCGGCGGCAGAGGTCGCGTTCGCAGCCATTCCCGGAACTGCATGTGCAATCCTCTCGCTATCGACTTCTTCTCAGAAGGCATCACGTTCCATCCAATTCCCTTGCCCGACGCGCCGTTCCAGCCAAAATCGTGATCGTCCCAGATGGCTCCCACCCGCCCGACCGATCCAACGAGGTTACGGAAACTCGGCACTTGAGACTGCGCCTTGTAGCGCCCATGCATTTCCTTGGCAAATTTTGGTAGGTCCCATTTCTGCGGCCTACCCAGTGGGTGATCCGAGAAACCCGGAAGGCCGAAATCCATATAGATCGAATCCCCGAGCAACAGCAGAACATCCGGGTTTTGGGCAGCGACATGATTCCATACTTTCTGCACATCGTCATCGAGCACATCAAGGCAGGACGTAAAGGCGGCTTTCATAACGAACTCCTAACTAGATGAAACAGGCGTCCTCTGGAAAACATGAGGAACACGAGGAAAGAATCGGCGGAGTCTCAGGTCAACGGAACCGCTGGCGGGGCACCTCGTTACCCGTTTCGCCGAGATCTCTCCCACCGTCATGGCGGTGCCTTCGGATCGAACGTCAGATCACACGCCCGCTGCCCGTCGGCAGTGACCTGGCCGGTCGCAATGACCCTCGCCAGGTGCCGCAGCACGGGACTGACATTCCCGGTCACCTGGTAGCCCGGGTCGTTCGGGTCATCCTTTTCGTCGGTGAGCAGGTAACTGTGCCCTGCCATCGGATCAAAATAGTCGTTGAACTGATCACAATTTATCCGATAGACATTCCGCCTAGTCTTCTCCGGATCGTCTGGGCCAGTATGGCCGAGTCTCGTGCGCACGTCGCCAGCGAAATACACGGTCTGGCCAATCGTCTCGCTAGGATTATCCTCCATCGAGAAATATCCCCGAACTGCATTCGCCAGGATGCTCTCCTCCATGCGCTTGTCGTCTCCGGCGTAGTACACGACGACATTGCGCGCTGCCAGCGTAATCATGTTGCCGGGCTGATCACGCTCCAGCGCGGTGCTCGGAACATCTGCCGCGACCATGAACACGTTCCGAAAAACCAAAGGGACCAATCCACCACAGAAACTGTGGCCCCAGGAGTTGAGGATGTTGCTGAGTACACGATTGCCCATGGAATGAGCGAGGACGTTGATTCTCTTTGGACACGGACTTTTCACTTGGTCTGGATGTGCCCGCCAAAGCATGAAACGGGAAAGAACACGGGCGAAAACGGGGCCGGACATGTCTGCCGCGTCCTGGTCGGTCCAGTACGTCTTGACACGGTCCGTAACATCCCGGCAGGGCCAGACAACCCGAGTTCGACACTTTTCGCGTGCCATACGCATAAACGGGGCCTCGGCCCCAA
>ERZ761592.272-NODE-272-length-22047-cov-15.229902_pt1 | contig 22047 bp, 17 predicted proteins | sample MGYA00433095_ERZ761592 | MGnify/ENA primary metagenome ERZ761592 (study PRJEB28899, sample SAMN03785554) | bioreactor sludge metagenome | biome: EBPR Sludge; feature: EBPR Bioreactor; material: 0.22µm filtered reactor supernatant | place: Saint Lucia: Queensland... | reverse complement strand
GTCATTCCGGTAATGGTGTTCGTAGGCGCATTGCCACAGCGCCCCGCGCACCGGAGCCGACAAAGCGTCCAGCGGCTCCAGCAGGCGTTCCAACTCGACCGGCAACAACGACCGCAGCTCGCCGCCGGACAATCCCAGATGCTGGGAAAGCCGGAACAGCCGCCACGCGCTGCCGTGCACGGTATGGCTTTCGGCCTGGGCCGCCACCGGACTGTGCAGCCAGGTCCAGATCATGTCGGCGAGCGTATCCCACGCGGCGGGCGACGCCTCACCCGCCGCCAACTCGCGCGTCCGGCTGGCGAGATATTCCGGCAGCCGTCCCGCGTGCAGCGCCTGTCGCGCCAGCGCCTCGGCGGGCCGGGCGGTGAAATAGGCGCGCAACTCCGGCAGCGTGCCCGCCACGTCCCACAGCTCGCGGGATAACCGCTGGATCCACAGCCGATCCAGCGCCAGCCGCACCGCCAGATAATCGACCAACCGGATGCGCTGCTCGCGGCTGGCGGCATACTCCGGATGTTGCTGCCGCCAGTTCATCATGCCCGACCAGCCCGGCAATTCCAGCGCCAAGCGGGTCAAATAACCTTCCCAGCGCGCTTCGGGAAGCCCCAGCCGCCGCAATTCGGCGATCACCGCCTCGAATGGATCATCCGGCCCGTCGGCCGGCGTCGCGCGGCCGTCCGATAAACCTGTCAGGGTCCAGGCCGGATCGCGCGCCGCCAGCCGCCGCCAGGCCGCATACAACCCCTCCGTCCGGTCCGGTAGAGTCCAGGCGGCCAAACCCTCGTCGAGATAAGCGGCGCACAACCGGATCAAATAGGGCCGCGCCCGATCGAACAGATCGTGCCCGGTCAAGGCCCGCAACACCCCCCGCAGCGTGCTGCCCTCGCCCACATCGTCGAACAGGCGCGCGATCAGCGCTGCGGCTTCCGCCTGCATCCGCTTGTGGACGACCGGCCCCTGTTCATCCGGCGCGCCTTCCTGGCGAAAGCGCGCCAGCAGCGTCTTCGCCACGTTCAACTGTAAATCCACCAATTCTTCGGGATGGAGCTTGAACGCGGGCAGGCGAAACCCTTCAAGACAGGCCCGCCACACATCCTCCAGCACCGCGCCGAGCTCGGCCGCGCCCGCCGCTCGCGCGTGCTCCAGCAACCGCTGGCGCGCGGGTTCCGGCACGTCCGCCTCAAAGCGGCGGGTCGCCTCCAGTTCTTCCATCCGCCAGACCAAATCGTTCAGGGTCAGCGCCTCCACGCCGTACACCAGCGCGATCCGCAGCACCTCGCCCCGGCGGATTTCCCGCTCGCCGACTTGCGCCAGCACCCGCTCGACCTCCAGTTCAGGACGTTGGGCGAACACCGCGTCCAGGTCGGCCGCGACGATCCGATCCGCCTGATACAGCTTGCGAAACGCCGCGTCCGGCAGGTAGGCGTGAATCCCGGTCAACGCTTCGGCGGCGGCCAGCGCCTCCTCGAACGGCAAATGCTGGTAGCCGTGCAAGGTGTTGTGATGGACGAAGTTCAGGATCGGCGCTTGCGCGGGCAACACATGATCGAGATGGGCGATGGCGTGTTCGACGATCTGGCGCGGCGAAAGCGGCGCGCTGCTAGCGGCGGGCGAGTCGGCTGCGGTCATGGATACCCCTCAAAAGCGGCTGAACAGCGCGGCCAATTCCGCGACCTTGGCGCTGCTCAGGGCCACCACCGGCGCGGGCTGTAACCCCACCAGCAGCAATCCCGCCGCCAGGGGAACCGCGGCCGCCAGTTCCAGCGGCCGCAAGTCTTCGAGCTGGGCCAGCTCCGGCCGGCCCGGCCCGGCGAACAGCCCGCCGAGGGTCCGCACCGCGTAAGCCGCGCTCAGCAGCACGCCGAGGCTCGCCAGCACCATCAACCAACCCCAGCGCGCGAAACCGCCGATCAGCACGTGCAATTCGGCCACGAACCCCGCCAGCCCCGGCATTCCCATCCCGGCGAGCAACGCCAGGGCGATCAAAAACGTGAAGCGCGGCGTCACCCGCACCAGCGAACCGTAATCGGCCAGCTCGCGGCTGTGGGTGCGTTCGTACAGCAGGCCGATCAACAAAAACAGCGCCCCGGCGATCAGGCCGTGCGCCGCCATCTGTAGGGTCGCCCCCTGCAAGCCGATCTCGTTCAAGCTCGAAACGCCGAGCACCACCACGCCCATGTGGCTGACCGAGGAATAGGCGATCATCGCTTTCAAATCAGTCTGCCGCCACGCCAGCAACCCGCCGTAGAGGATGCTGAGCAAGGCGAGCCCGACCAGCAGCGGCTGCAACAGCAGCGTCGCCTCCGGCACGATCCCCACCACCCGCAATAGCCCGTAAGCGCCCATTTTCAGCAACACCCCGGACAGCAGCACGCTGACCGGGCTCGGTGCTTCGACGTGCGCCAGCGGCAGCCACCCATGCAGCGGAAACAGCGGGATTTTGACGCCGAAACCGATCAAAAACGCCACCAACAGCCACACTTGTTCGCCGCGCGGCAGATTCCGCGCCGCTTCGGCGATGGCCGGCATGGCGAAGGAATGGTGAGGTGTCGCCTGATAGAGCATGATGAGCGCGATCAGGATAAAGATGGACCCGCCCATGGTGTACAGCACGAAACTGAGGCTAGCCGTGTGGCGCTTTTCCCCGCCCCATAGGTCGATCAGAAAAAACAGCGGGATCAGGGTCAGCTCCCAGAACATGAAAAACAGCGACCAATCCTGGGCCATGAACACGCCCAGCAAGGCGAATTCCAGCACCAGCAGCCAAGCGTGATAGCCCTTGACGCCCGTGGTGACTTTATCCGAGGCCAGCAGCGCCACGGCGGCGAGCAAGGTGCCCAGCAAGACCATCGGCAGGGACAAGCCATCGACGCCCAGCGCGTAAGAGACTCCGATGGTGGCGCTCCACACCACCTGCTCCGCGAACTGGAGCGCCGTCGCGCCACGGTCGAAATGCGCGAGCAGGCTCCACGATAGGATTAAGGTCAAACCGGCGTGGAACAGCGCCACCCCGCGAATCAAACGCGGTTGCCCCGCCGGCAGCAAAGCGACCAGGACCGCGCCGAAAAAGGGAACCCATAAAATCAGGCTGAGCATTTTCATTGTTATTGTTTTGAAGAGTGACCCACGCTATGTCAAGGCTGCCGACACCTGCCGCGCGATGGCGAGCGACGCGGTCAGCCCCGGCGATTCGATCCCGAACAGGTTCACCACCCCCGCCGCGCCGTGATCGCGCGGACCCTGAATGATAAAATCGCCCGCCGCCTCGGTCGGACCGGTCACCTTGGGTCGGATGCCGGTATAGCCCGGTTGCAGCGCGCCGTCCGGCAGATCGGGATAGTAGCGGCGGATCGCTCGGTAAAATTTATCTTCCAGGCCGGATTCAAAGCCGTAATCCGGCGATGTCGGCCAGCCGCTCACGTCCGGCCCGAACTTGCATTGACCGCCTAAATCGAGCGTGACGTGAATGCCCAGTCCGGCGTGATCCGGCATCGGATACACCAGATGCCGGAACGGCGCGCGACCGCTCAAGGTGAAATAATGGCCCTTGGCGTAAAACGCGGGCGGTATCCGCGCCGCTGGAAATCCCTTGAGTTGCCGCGCCAGTGGCTGCGCCTGCAAGCCCGCCGCGTTGATCAAGCAGCGGCAGCGCAATGCGAACGGCTCCGCGCCGCCGGCGCGCAGCACGATCCCGTCCGGGCCGATCCGACCGCCCGCCACCGGCGTCCGCGTGACCAGCGCCGCGCCGGCCCGCTCCGCGTCCCCGAGCAACGCCAGCATCAAGCCGTGGCTGTCGACGATGCCGGTGGATTCCGAATACAGGCCGGCGACCGCCCGCACCGCCGGTTCCAACCGCCGGACCTCGGCGGCGGCGAGCGGTCGCAGCGGCGCGCCGTTGGCGGCCGCGCATTCGGCGTATCGGGCGAGCGCCGCCAATTCCGCCTCCTCGCACGCGACCAACAGTTTACCGATGCGCCGGTGGCCGATGCCCCGTTCGGCGCAATAATGATAAAGCAAGTCCTTGCCCCGCACGCACAACCGAGCCTTGAGCGAACCGGGCGGGTAATAGAGGCCGGCGTGAATCACCTCGGAATTGCGCGCTGAGGTTTGGCTACCGAAGCGCTCCAACGCTTCCAAAATCACCACCTCGCGGCCGGTCAAGGCTAACTCGCGGGCGACCGCCAAGCCGATCACTCCGGCCCCGACCACCACGGTTTCCACGGTTTCCATGCTCGCTGCCTTGACCGGTCGAGCCAACCCGAACTATCGAAGCGCCAGGTTCTATTTCTGTTTCGGAATTCGGCCCAGTAAGTAAAACTCGTCGTTGGGCCGCAGGCTGGTCATGTTCGCCAGCCGGTTGGACATGGCGAAGAACGCCGCGATGGCCCCGATATCCCAAATGTCCGCATCCGTGAACCCATGCCCCCGCAGCGTCTCGAAATCGGCCTCGTGGACTGCGTACGCTTCCTGGGAAACCTTGAGGGCAAAATCGAGCATGGCGCTTTGCCGGGGCGTCAGATCGGCCTTGCGGTAGTTGATCGCCACCTGATCGGCGATCAGGGGATTCTTGGCGCGGACGCGCAGGATGGCCCCGTGCGCGACCACGCAGTACTGGCACTGGTTGGCGTTCGAGGTCGCCACCACGATCATTTCCCGCTCCGCCTTGCTCAAACCGCTCGCTTTCTCCATGAGCGCGTCGTGATAAGCGAAAAAGGCCCGAAACTCGTCGGGCCGGTGGGCCAGCCCCAGAAAAATGTTGGGCACGAAACCGGTTTGCTCCTGCACCGCCAGAATGCGCTCGCGCACGTCTTCGGGCAAATCGTCCAACGGGGGGATCGGATAGCGACTGATGGCGGCCATGCGGTTGTCCTTTGATGGAATAGGCTGCCGCCTAGCGTAGTGCAACGCAGCAGCCAGGGGAAGGCATCCCGTTCAAGCGGGCACGGGTTCGATCCGCGCCCCTTCCAATTCGACCGACCAATCGCTGTCCAGCAGCGCGTTCAGCATCTCCTCGGGCGTTTGGCAGACCCCCAACAGGCTTATCGCCCCATCCAAGCGACGCAGTTGATAGTCCCCAGGGCCTCGCCAATCCGCTTCCACGGTGACTTTACGCTCCTCATCGGCATGAAAATTAATGGACCAACTCATGAGGTTTCACTCCTTGGCGATTTAAAAAAATTCGTCGCAATCGATAAGGTTGCCACGCTAGCTTCCAATCCGGCGACACCCGGTGGCGCAACGGAGAACCCGCGCCAGCCGGGACGATCCCAACCGAAGGTCAAGCTCGAAAATGAAGCGCGATGAATCGCAAAACAGGCTTCCCCCTCGCGCGTGCTTTGGCCTATGCTTTTGCTCGCATCGATTGGGAAGCGGTCAAGGCTCGGAGTTCCGGTCAAGGCGCAAGCGCTCTCGCTCCAATCAACTAGCTGTCCGTCGGAGCGATTTCGATTGCCGGGGAACTATTGAGCCAAACCGCCTATCTAGCGTAATCAGAATAGCCATCAAGGACTTCAATCAAATATTTTCTAGGCCGGAAAACCTTACTTGCCAAATTGAGAGCGCTCATTTCGCCAGTCGCCATCACTTTTCAATAGGTTGGATTATGAATCACAAACCGTTTTGGATCGCAGGACTGCTGGCGATGCTGCTGGCCGGCTGCGACGACCCGCCTCCCAAGGCCCCACCCTCCCGACCTCCGGTCGCGCAAGCGCCGGCCGCGCCCGCCCCGCAACTGCGAGCGCCGAGCAAGCAAGAACAGTTTCTGGCTCGAATCAAAGGGTCGGCGGCCGGCAACAACGTCATCCGCGACGCCCGTATGAACCGGGACAACGAACTGGGGGTGGTCTTCGACACCCAAGTAAAACTCGATCAAGTGCGGCCCTTGATGACGACTCTGTTGAGGGAGATGCGCGACGAATTCCCCGGCCGGCCCTTGATGGTGATCGGCTACGCGCCCAACGGTCAGGCGATGGCGACAATGGGCTACGATCCCTCCGCTCCGGCCGATTCCAATGTGAGCTACAAACCCAATTTTTGATTTTTTGATCGATCCCCGTTCGGTACCGAACGTCTTGCCAAGAGGATTACACCATGCCCGCTAATGATAGAACCGAAAAATTCGGCTTGGACGACGACGCCAATGTCGAGGATTTCATGTCGCGCTTTTCCAATCCCGACACCCATGTTTCGCCCAAGGAAGCCGCGCAACGTTTCGAGCAGTTTAGCCAAAACCGCCACCCTGAATTCGATCAAGCGCTGAAATCCTATATCTCGCAAGCCGATCCCGATACGTTCACGCGGGCCGCGCAAAACCTTAACCCCGAGGAGCGTACCGGCTTGGCCGCCGGCTTGAAAAACGCGATGCAAAACGCCGGGATCGACGTGGGCGCCATCGCGCGTTCGCTGGGCTTATCCTCCGACGATCCCCGCAACATGCAGGCCGACGATCTGGGGCGCCTGGCGGGATACGCGCAGCAAAACGCGCCCAAGGCGCTGCAACAGACGGCTCAGGATCAACCCTTTTTCGTCAAAGCCCTCGGCAATCCGCTGGTCCAAGGCGCGTTGGCGATCATGGCCGCGCGCTATCTGTCCAAGCGCAACCGCTGACCGCGTTGTTGTTGGCCGATGGCGGCGACTGTGTAGGTGAGTAAATCCGTGTTGAGTTGAAGTGTAGATTGAGGAGAGTCATCCATGGGTATTTTATCGTGGCTAGTCTTTGGTCTGATCGCAGGTTGGTTGGCTAAATTCATCATGCCTGGAGCCGATCCGGGCGGGTGGATCATCACCATTCTGCTGGGCGTCGCGGGGGCCGTGGTCGGCGGCTTTCTTGGGACCATGCTCGGTTTCGGCGACGTGACCGGCTTTAACCTCGGCAGCCTCATGCTCGCGGTAATCGGGGCGATCGTGCTGTTGTTCTTGTATAGGATGATGAAAGGCTCGAGGGTTTGAGCGTCGAAAGCCGCTGAGAATGTCAAGCAGTCAATGTGACCAGGCGTTTTGCCCGTCACATTGGCTGCCATCCCTTTATCTGAAACACACCCCTACCGAATCTTCGGCGTTCGGTTCGCGAGGCGGTGGCGTTCGCCGCTACGCGCTGTGACGCTTGCTGTACCGATCCAGAAAATGCGCCAGCCGTCTGATCGCATCGGCGAGATCGTCCTCGTGCGGCAAAAACACGACGCGCAGATGGTCCGGCCGGGGCCAGTTGAAACCGCTGCCTTGCACCAGCAAGACCTTTTCCTCGATCAACAGATCCAACACAAATTGTTGGTCGTCGACGATGGGATAGCGTTTTAAGTCGAGCCGAGGGAACAGATACAGCGCCGCCTTGGGCTTGACGCAACTGATGCCGGGAATGTCGGTGAGCAGCTGAAACGCCAGGTCGCGCTGTTTGCCCAAGCGTCCGGTGGGGAGTATCAGATCCTCTATGCTTTGATAGCCGCCGAGCGCGGTTTGAATCGCGTGCTGCGCCGGCACGTTGGCGCACAACCGCATCGACGCGAGGATGGTCAAACCCTCGATATAATCCTGCGCGTGGTTCTTTTCGCCGGAGACCACCATCCAACCGGCGCGGTAGCCGCAGGCCCGGTAGTTTTTTGAAAGGCCGTTGAAGGTCAGACACAACACATCTTCCGCCAAGGAGGCGATGGAGGTGTGCTGAGCGCCGTCGTAAAGCACCTTGTCGTAAATTTCATCCGCGTAAACGATCAGTTGATGCTGGCGAGCGATCTCCAGAATGTCTTGCAGCAGCTCGACCGGATATAAAGCCCCGGTCGGGTTGTTGGGATTGATAATGACAATGGCGCGGGTCGTCGGCGCGATCTTGGCGCGGATATCGTTCAAATCCGGCAACCAGCCTGCCTGTTCGTCGCAGAGGTAGTGGTGCGGCGTGCCGCCGGAGAGGCTGACCGCCGCCGTCCACAACGGATAGTCCGGCGCGGGGATCAACACCTCGTCGCCGTTGTTCAGCAACGCTTGCAACGCCATCACGATCAGCTCGGACACCCCGTTACCGATGTAAATATCCTCGACTTGCACTCCGCGGATGGCTTTTTGCTGGGTGTAGTGCATCACCGCCTTGCGCGCCGCGAACAGGCCCTTTGAATCGCAATAGCCGGAAGCGTCCGGCAGGTTGTGAATGACGTCCTGAACCAGTTCCTCGGGGGCCAGGAAGCCGAACGGCGCGGGGTTGCCGATGTTCAATTTAGTGATGCGATGGCCTTCGTCTTCCATTTGTTTGGCGTGCGCCAATACCGGCCCCCGGATGTCGTAGCAAACATTGGCCAGCTTGGCGGATTTCAGTACGGGTTGCATGGGGATCTATCCTGATGAGGCATGAAGTTGAGACGGAGGCTGAAGTTCAAAGCAGTGTTGGGGCGGGAAGTGATGATCATTAAATGATAACCGGAGACGGCCGCCTTCGGCATCTTTGTGTCGCGGCTCGTGGTTTAAAGGATAGAAGCATTTAGAAGATGATATAAAATGCCAATTTAATCGGGCGATTGTGCTTTTTTGATGATCGGCGCTTTTCAAAAAGCCAGCGGCGGCACACTCAAAAACCGTTGGTTTGCGCGGTCACGTCAATTTTTTGCGAAAAGCGCGTCTGGGGGAGAACCATTTCGCGGGGAATCCGTCTTTAGGCAGAACCCTTTCGCCGGACCTAGCCCATCCAGGAGCGCCTGACAGTGATATATACTCCCCGGCGCAAACGATGGAATCCAGTCGCCAATCACCATCGCTTTAACTCGACTACCCGAGAATCGCGACTCCCTAAAACCATGCTAGAGGCTCAACAAAATCCATGAAACGCACTCTCTTACGCTTTACGGCGGTTTTGACGTTGGCGGTCGCGCTGACCGGCTGCGGCTACAACGACTTTCAGCGCCTGGACGAAACCACAAAATCAGCTTGGGGCGAAGTGCTCAACCAATACCAGCGCCGCGCCGATCTGGTCCCCAACATCGTCGAAAGCGTGAAGGGCGAGGCGAAATTCGAGCAAGATACCTTAACCCGCGTCATTGAAGCCCGCGCCAAGGCCACCTCGATTCAAGTCACCCCCGAAACCCTCAACAATCCCGAAGCCTTCAACAAATTCCAACAAGCCCAAGGCGAATTGTCTTCGGCCTTGTCGCGATTGATGGTGGTCGCCGAGCAATACCCCACCCTGCAAGCCAATCAGGCGTTTCGGGATTTGCGAGTGACCTTGGAAGGCACCGAAAACCGGATCGCGGTCGCGCGCGGCCGCTATATCGAAGCGGTGCAGGGTTACAACGTGCTGGCCCGGCAATTCCCGACCAATCTGACCGCCATGATCTTCGGCTACAAACCTAAACCCAGTCTGACTGTGGCCAACGAGGCGGCGATTTCGACCGCCCCCAAAGTCGATTTCGGAACCGCCAAATAAGCGATGAGCCGCTTATCTCGTCGCTTCGATCCACAGCCCGAGCGGCAGGCGCTGGCCGTCGGCCTGCTGCTGGCGTGGGCGCTGCTTTGGTTGACGCTGTTGGGCCCGACGCCGGGATACGCCCAACCCGTCCAGCCGGTCCCGGCGCTGACCGAGCGCGTCATCGACCGAACCGGCGCCTTGTCGGGCGCCGAGCGGCAAGCCTTGGAGGCCAAGCTGGCCGCCTTCGAGCGGGAGCGCGGCACTCAAATCGTGGTGCTGATGGTGCCCACCACCCAGCCGGAAGATATTTCCAGCTTCGCCAACCGAGTCGCCAATACCTGGAAAATCGGCCGGCGCGAGGTGGGTGATGGCCTGTTGGTCATCGTCGCCAAGGACGACCGACAGATGCGGATCGAGGTCGCCAAGGCATTGGAAGGCCCGATTCCTGACTTGGCGGCGGCCCGCATCATCGACCAACACATGAAGCCCCGCTTCCGGGCGGGCGATTTCGCCGGGGGTTTGGATGCGGCCACCGACCGGCTGATCGGGTTGGTCAAGGGCGAAAATTTGCCGGTTCCCGAACCGCGCGGCCGAACGCTGTCGGCGGGACAACTGCCCATCGACGGGATCGGGCTGCTCATCTTTCTGTTCTTCGGCATCATCATGGTGGGCTCGCTGCTGCGCTCGCTGTTCGGCAAGGTGCTGGGACCGATGTTTACCGGAGCCGCCGCCGGCGGCTTGACCTATCTGCTCACCGCCAGCCTGCTATTCGGCGTCGCGGCGGGATTGCTGGGGCTGTTCGTGAGCTTTCTGTCCGCCGCCGCGCCGGTCGGGCGTCGGGGTCCGGTGTTCATCCCCGGCGGCTTCGATCCGTTTCCGCGCGGGGGCGGTTGGGGCGGAGGCTTCGGCGGTGGAGGCGGCGGGAACGGAGGCTTCAGTTCCGGCGGGGGCGGCGATTTTGGAGGCGGCGGCGCCTCCGGGAGTTGGTGATTCATGGCTTCGATCACGATTTGGCTCAAACGCGCGCGGCGGCTGTTCGCCAACCGCTGTTCGGACGCGCGCGATGTCCGCGCGGCGCTGCCGCCCGCCGCGCTGGAGCGTCTGGCGGCGCGGGTCAGCGCCAGTGAACAGCAGCACGCCGGAGAAATCCGCCTCTGTGTTGAAGGCGGCTTGCCTTGGTCTTATATCCGCCGCGATGCCGCCGCCCGCGACCGCGCTCTAACCTTGTTCGGCAAATTGCGGGTCTGGGACACCGAGCACAACAACGGGGTTTTGATTTATCTGCTAATGGCCGAACACGCCATCGAGCTGATCGCGGATCGCGGCCTGATCGCCCGGATCGGCCCGGACTATTGGGCCAAGATCGCGGCCGATCTCGGTCAAACCCTCTCGGAGCGGCGGTTTGAGGAGGGGTTGGCCCGCACCGTCGACGCGCTGACCGCGCTGCTCATCGCCCACTTCCCGCGCGATGGCGCCGCGCCGAAACCCAACGAACTGCCCGACGCGCCGGTGGTGCTGGGTTAAACGCCCGTCGGGACGGACGGCGGCGCGCGCGGCCTTTCAATCCCGTCAACCGCATCCCATACTGAAGGTATCCCCCAACGCGCAAGGACGCGCATCCCCCCGTCCCGCAACCTCCTCGGGAGAAAGTCTGATGCGTATCCTGGTCATCGGCGCTACCGGCACCATCGGCCGGGCGGTGGTCAACGCTCTGTCGGAGCGCCACGACATCGTTCCCGCCAGCCACGGCAGCACCCCGCTCACCGTCGATCTCGCCCAACCGGACTCGATCCGGGCGCTGTATGAGGCGGCCGGTCTGGTGGACGCGGTGATCAGCGCCGCCGGTCTGGCGCGGTTCGCCCCGCTGGCCGGCTTGAGCGACGAAGATTTCGAATTCAGTCTGGCGAATAAGTTGATGGGCCAGGTGAACCTGGTGCGGGCCGGATTTTTCCAGATTCGGGACGGCGGTTCGTTCACGCTGACCAGCGGGGTGCTGGCCCGCTCGCCGATGGTCGGCAGCGCCGCCATCAGCCTGGTCAACGCCGGTTTGGAAGGCTTCGTCCGCGCCGCCGCGCTGGAAGCGCCGCGCGGGATTCGCGTGAACGCGGTCAGTCCGCCGTGGGTCACCGAGACGCTGCAAGCGCTGCGGATGGACCCCCAACACGGCCGACCGGCCGCCGAGGTCGCCCGCCTCTATGTCGAAAGCGTCGAGGGCGATCGAACGGGCGCGGTGCTGGAACTACCGGCCGGTTAACCCTTGGTGGCACAAGGCCACCGCGTCGGCCGCCGGTCGGGCTTTCGAGCCAGCAAGGCGTTTTCAGCCGGCGCGGCCGCGACGCCATAACGCGGCGTGCGTCACGATGTACTGATATTTGCGGGCGTGCTCGCGGATCACCAGCGGAACCTCGCTTTCGCGCAGCAGTTCGAACCCTTCCGCCCGCAATAACCCGCCGAGCGCCGCCGCGCTCTCGATTGGCTTTCCGTCGCGCTCGAACCCGCCCAGCCACGCCTCCGGCGGCGTGAACTGCTCCAGCCAGCTATAGGGCGAGAAGATCGCCAGCAAGCCGCCCGGCTTGACCAGGCCGCGCGGTCCGCCGAGGCGGGACAACAAAGCTTTGGGACTGGGCAGCCGGCACAACAGATTGGCCAGCAACACCGCGTCGAAATCGGTCAATTCGGCCGGCAGCGAACCGGCGTCGGCTTGCCGGAACTCGACCCGGTTGCGCTCGATGGAAGGATCGACCTTCGCGGCGAGGGTCAGGCCGAGCGCGCCTTCGTCCTTGCGGAAATAGCGTAGCTCGCCGTCGCGGCGCAAAGCGCCGGCGGCGTCGATGAAGGCGCGGCTCAAATCGACGCCCAGCACCTTGCGATAAACGCGCGCCAGTTCGAAACTGGCCCGGCCCACCGCGCAGCCGACATCCAAGGCGGTTTCCGTCGCCACGCCGTATTCCCGGGCGGCGTCTGTCAGCCAGCGGGCGCAGCGCACCGGAAATTCGGCGGCGTCTCGCGGGCCGAAAGCGTAGGGCATCTGCTGGTCGGCCGCGCCGTAATGCAGCAATAAATAATCGTTCAGGATTTGCGGGTCTTCATAGACCTGACTGGAAGCGCCCGCCCCATCCAGCCGCGCCGCGCCGCCGTCGCCGTCGCTCCGTACCCACCGGAAGCCGGCGTGTTGGAAAAAATGCGGGCGGAAGTGGAAACGCGCCCACCGGCTGGCCTCGGCGCCGGTGGATGCCCAGGAACCGCCCAGAATCATTTGATGCTGGCCGTCGTAACAGGGCGTGCTGAAATCGTCGTAATAGGGATGGACTTTGGCCCCCGGCAAGGGGTTAAAGTGGTCTTCCTGCCACTGCCAGACGTTGCCGAAGACATCGTAAAAGCCGGCCGAGGTCGGCGGGCCGGCATCGACCGGGCTGGAGGAGCTGTAGGCGAGATTGAGGTTCCAGCCGCATTCTCGCGCCAGCGAGACGCCGTCAAAGCGCATCACCGGATCGCGGGCCGCGCCCGTTGCACAGGCCGTCTGCGCGCTCCCGCGCAGCGCGTGGTGCTCGGCCTCGCTGCTCGGCCGGTAAGAGCCGTCCTCTCTGTCGGCCATCCAGTCGCAATAGGCCTTGGCTTCGTGGTAATTGACCTCGACCGGCCAGTCCCACGGCAGGTCGATCACCTCGAACAAGGCGCGCAGTCGGTAGCGGTGCAAGCCAGCCGGGCCGTCCAGCACCCAAAACGTCGGCCATTTCAGGTTGCGAAACGAGCGCCACGCCCAACCCGTTTCCGACCAATAGCCTCGTTCGCGATAGCCGCCGGCGGCGACGAAGGCGTGAAATTCGCCGTTGCTGACCAGATAGCGGCCGGCTTGAAACGCCGGTACGGCCGTCTCGCGTCGGCCGTATTCGTTATCCCACCCGTAGGACGGCCAATCGAACGGTTTTCCCAGCGCCACCGTCTGAGCCGGCACGTCAAGCAACTCGTTAACGGGATAGTCGCGGCCGGCGCGCGGCGGAAATTGCATCGAACGTTCGGCGCTGGGATGCAGCTTGGGCCATTCGGCGGGACGCTGGACCAGATGCACCGGCAATTCGCGGATCAACACCGAGGAGGTTTCCAAATGAATCCGTTCGTGCTCGAAACCCATGAACAACGCCCACAGCGGATGCCGCTGGGTGATCGGCGGATGGCCGTCGCTCAAATCGGGATGGGTCTCGATCACGCCGCGCACCGTTCGATAGACCCGCTGGCGGTAGCCGTGGACCTCCTGGACAGCGGGCCAGAGCATTTCGTTCTTGGACATGTCGTCCCAGCGCATTTCGTCCACGCCGGTTTCGAACAACTGCTCGAAATAGGGATCGAGCGCTTGCTCGATCAGGCCGGCCACCCGCAGTTTATTGATGTATAACGCCGGCGGATGGCCGTAATAAAAAATCAGCGGATGGCGCAGGTGATGGTGCGGCGGGCGAAAAAACGCTTCCTCACTTCGCAGCCCCGAGAACAGCGTCTCGGTCAGGGTCCAGGTATTATCGAAATAATCCAAAACCTGTTGGCGGGTGCAACGGGCCAAATCCGGAAGCGGCAGCGAAGTCAGTACGCCATCGGCTTGCGCGCCGGGACATGCCCGAGGCGGACGGCCCGTCCACCACCACGCGGGGCGCGCACCGGTCAAGACGTCGTCGAGATCGTGACGCAGGTTGCGCCGCCAAGGCTCGGCCGGGCCATCGGGCGTCGCCGTCGCAAGCGGTAGGTTCATGATCGCTCCTGTCGAAATCAGCTGGCTTTAAGGGCAAGGCAGGCGCGCCGGAGGGCCTCGGTAGCCGCCGGACCGCCACTTAGAGCCTGCCCCTCGGTTCGGGTTCAACCGGATTGCGCCTTGCAAAGGGCTCAAACGCCGCTCCGGACGGCCGTTCCCGCCTACCGGCCGACCGGAGTTCGATCCGGAAGCTCAGCTCAGATCCTTGATTTCAGTGGTCGAGCCGTTTTGCTTGACCGAGTCGATGCCGACTTGTCGGGATTTTTCCGCCGCGTACATCTGACTGGTCCCGATGACCTGATGGTTGGCCGCCGCCAGCACGAAGTAAAATTTGCCGTTCGTGGCGTCCTTTTTGATATAGCGTTGGTCCAGGGCGGCGTTGTTCTGAACCGAGGCGATGCCGTCCTGCGCCGAACGCTTGGTCTTATACAGTTCGCTGGACAGGATGCTCTCGCCGTTGCCGGCTTTCAGCACAAATCGAAACTGCCCGTCGCTGCTCTTGCTCAACTCAAACCATCCCGCCATTTCCGATCTCCTGGTCAGTTTGTGAAAGGCTCCGCGATGAAATTTCCACCACCGGACCGCCGGCGGGCGGGACGGCGCCGCGCGTGGTTTTCAATCAATCGAATACATAACAGGGTTTTAGCGCGGGCATCGCCGCCGCCTTCCGTCGCTCGGTTACGAAGCGTCGGGCGGCGTCGGTTCTTGCCGGAGCGAACCGGCCCCCAGCGCATTGCGCAAACACTGGGTGAGCGCGTTCAAGGTATACGGCTTTTGCAAAAATCCGGACAGGCGCTTGCTGGCGAAGCGCGGCGCGATTTCGCTTTCGGTGTAGCCGCTGGTCATCACCACGCAGACGTTGGAATCGAGCCGGCGCAGCTCGCGGAAGGTTTCCTCGCCGTCCAAATCGGGCATGGTCAAATCCAGCAATACCAGCGCGATGTCGCCGGGCCGCTCCCGATAGATCGCCAGGGCCTCGCGCCCGTCCGACGCCGGCAGCACCTCAAAGCCGATGCGCTCCAGCATCCGGGTTCCCATCAGCCGCACCGACTCCTCATCGTCCACCAGCAGGATGGTGCCCGCGCCCTTCCAACCGGCGGTTTTCACCCCCGGCGCGCGGCCGATCTGCGCCTTTTCTTCCAGCACCGCCGGAAACAACACCTTGAACGCCGTGCCCCGCCCCGGTTCGCTATAGACCTTGAGCGCGCCCTTATGCCCGCGCACGATACCCAGCACCGCCGATAAGCCCAAGCCCCGCCCGGTGAATTTGGTGGTGAAAAAGGGTTCGAAAATCCGCCGCTGGATGTCCTGATCCATCCCGCAACCGGTATCCGACACCTCCAGCCACACATACGCTCCCTCGGCCAGATTTTCGTCCAGAAACGCCTCGGTCAGATAGTCGCGGGTGCATTCCATGACGCCGGTCGAGATGGTGATCGCGCCGCTGTGATCGCCGAGCGCTTCCGAGGCGTTGATCACCAGGTTCATCATCACCTGACGGATCTGGCTGGGATCGCCGCGCAGCGCCGGCAAGGATTCTTTCAAATTCAGGTTGAAAATCGCCTTCTTGCTGATCGACGCCTTGAGCAGCGAGACCATTTCCCCGATCAGATCGCGCAATCGAATATTTTCGATGATGCTCTGGCCCTTGCCCGAATACGCCAGCATTTGCCGGCACAGCTCGGCGGCGCGCAGCGAGGTTTCCTCGATCGCCATCAAGCTGTCGCGCGCGCTGGAAACGGGCGGCAATTCGTCCAGCGCCAGGCTGGCGTTGCCGAGAATTACGGTCAGCAAGTTATTGAAATCGTGCGCGATGCCGCCGGCCAACACCCCCAGGCTTTCCAGCTTCTGGGTCTGTTGCATCTGACGCTCCAGTTGCAGGCGCTTTTCTTCCGCCCACTTGCGGGCGGTGATGTCGGTCACCGCCAAGTACAACAGCGGCACGCTGTTGGGCTGCTGGCGCCCCAACTTGGTATTGATGATCGCACCTTCCATGTGCGCGTAAAACGCCGGTCCCTGCTCCCGCAACAAGAGCGATTCCAGGGTCTTTCCGACCGGATTGCCGAAAAGCGCCCGATAGCGCGCCAGAAACACCCCGCGGTCGTCGCCCTCCATGCATTCGGAAAACGGCGTTCCGATCAACCGTTCCCGCTTGAGATTGACCATGCGGCAGAAGGTTTCGTTGACCTCGTGAATCAACCCGACTTCATTTAGCACTAAATAGCCGATCGGCGCTTGATGGAACAGCAGCGAAAATTGGTTGCGGGATTGTTCGAGTTCTCCCAGCACCCGGCGCAATTCCTCGTTTTGAATCTCCAGCTCGATCTGATGGACCTGAAGTTCGTGCACGAGCTTGTCGGAATGTTCGGTGGAAAACTCCAGCATCTCGTCCAAGCCGCGTTGCGCCGCGCTGGCTTCGGCCTTCTCGCGCAGCGCTTTTGCCTGGTCCCGTTCGTTTTGCTTCATAGTGCTCCGTACTCCGCTTGATACGTCATCGCGGAAGCGCCTCGGCCCGGCCCTCAAGCCCGCCTCCCGGTCCGCCGCGCGTCGCCCCTGTTTTTCCGCGCATCGCCCGCTAAAGATGCTCGCTGAGTGAGTCGTCCGGCTGTGCCGGTCCGCTGCTGGCGAGTTCGTGCGCCACGACCACGCGCAAAGGGCCTTCGCCAGTCAGGCGGGTTACCCGTCCGATGAACCAACGCTGTTCTTGCGGTGAATGACAAGGATAGCCCCGGACGAAGCGTTCGCAATCCCCGCGCAGCACCGCGCGGATGCCTTCGGCGAACGTGGCGGCGTCCTCGGCCTCGTCGCCCTGGACCCGGTCGCACACCGCCAAATAATTGATTCCTTCACCCACAGACGCCAGCGAACCGGCATTGTTCGCGGCAAATTGCCGCCATGCCTGGTTGACCTCCAGGATCACGCCGTTATGATCGAGGATGGCGACGTGGGTCGCCAGCGCGTCGAGCACGGCATGAGCCAGACGCTCCGATTCGCGCGCGCGCGCGTGCGCCTTCTTATAAGCGGATAAATCCAGCACCGCCACGGTGGTGCCTTCATCGGGCCGTTCGGGATTCAACGACGAGCCGTTGATCAGCACCGGGATGATCGAATCATCCCCGCAACGCCAGCGGACTTCCACCGTCCCCACGCCGAGCTGGCGGATTTGCTCGTAGAGATGGTTGCCGACGAATTCAAATTCCTCCTCGGAAAGATACAGCATCCGCGAGCTTTGACCGATCAACGCCTCGCGAGGGTATTTCAGCATCTGGCACAACTGATCGTTGCTTTCCAGAAACCGGCGGTTGACGACCCGCCCCACCCCGACCGGCACCGCCCGATATAAGCTGGCCAACCGGCTGTCGCGCTCCGACAGCGCTTCGCGGGTCGCTTTGAGCAAACTGATGTCGGTGAAGGTCAGCACCACCCCGGACATGGCCTCCGCGCCGACATGGTAGGGCAAAACTCGCATCAGAAACCAGAAGCCGCCCTCGATTTGCACCTCGCGCTCTTGTTCGCCGCCGCCGTCCATCACCGTTTGAATCAGTTGGTAGGGATCGGCGTCGGTCAGCGTGTGCAACAAATGGCTGACCGGACGTCCGACATCGCTGTCGAGGATTTTAAAGATCGACTTGATCGGCGGGGTAAACCGGCGGATGACTAGATTTTCGTCCAAAAACAGCGTGGCGATCCGGGTGCTGGTGATCAAATTGTCCAAATCGTTATTCAGGTCGATCAATTCCATGATCTTGCGCTGGTGTTCGGCGTTGACGGTGTGCAGCTCCTCGTTGACCGATTGCAGCTCCTCGTTGACCGATTGCAGCTCCTCGTTGGTGCTTTGCAGTTCCTCGTTGCTGGCGAGCAATTCCTCGTTGGTGGCCTGCAGTTCCTCGTTGGAGGTTTCCAGCTCCTCGATGGTCGCTTGCAGGTTTTCCCGCGAAAACTGCAGTTCCTGCTCCAGATCGCGGATGCGCTGCTCGGCCCCTTGATGGGCGTCGTAAAGCGGCAACGTGGCCGAAGCCTCCTCGGGCGGCGGCGCGGCGACGGGCTCGATCAGGATCACCGCCAGCAGCTCCTGGCCGCGCTTGCCGGGCAGCAACCGGATGCGGACTTCCACGGTTTGCGATCCGTCGCGCCGCTTGACCCGAATGCCGTTATATTTTAATTCCTGGCCGGTGCCGAACACCCGCTGCAAGCCGGTCGCCAGCGGGATCGCCAAGTCCTGTACCGCGATCTTGGTGACGTCGTTCAGCATCTTGCCGGGCTGCAGCCGGAAGTAACCGTCCGGCTCGCCCAGGATGTAGAGGGCTTCCCGCTGTTCGTTGACCACCACCGCCAAGGGGATGAAATCGTCGGTCAAAGCCTGCACCAAGCGATCCAGCAGGCGCTCCTCTTGGGGATCGCGCGGACCGGGGCTGCTTGGAACTCGCGGGCGCGACTGCGGGGGCCTCAGCTCGGCGGGCGAGATGAATTCCAAGCTGTTGCCGGTCGGATTGCGCTTGCCCTTGGAGGCGTAGATTTTGAACTTGTGGTGCAAGGTCTCGAAGGCGTCGCTCAGTTCGCCCGGCGTCTCGCTGCTCCCCAGCAGCAACAAACCCTGCGGGTTCAGCGAGAAATTGATCAATTCCATGGCTTTTCGCTGTAACACCGGCTGCAGATAAATCAGCAGGTTGCGGCAGCTGACCAGCTCGATCTTGGTAAAGGGCGGGTCCTTGATCAGATTGTGCTGGGCGAACACCACCATTTCGCGCAGGGAACGGTCGACCTGATAGTGCTGGTCCTCCCGGCGGTGAAAATATTTGGCCAGATAACCGGGCGGCAAATCGGCCGTGATGCTTTCGGGGTAAATCCCGCTGCTGGCGCGCAAGATGGCGTCGTGATCCAAATCGGTGGCGAAGATCTTGATTTCGAGGGTCTTGCTCAGCCGTTCCAGCACTTCGCGGCCCAGCATCGCCAGCGTGTAAGCCTCCTCGCCGGTGGAGCAGCCCGCCACCCAGAATCGCACCTCGCGCGTTTCCACGCGCTCGAACAGCCGGGGCAGATGGTGGCTTTCCAGTTCGTCGAACACTTCGCGGTCGCGGAAAAAATTGGTGACTCCGATCAGCAGCTCCCGGTAAAGCGCCATGACTTCGCCGGCGTAGCCGTCCATGAACTTCACGTAATCGCGCAGGTCGTGAATCTGATTCATCGTCATCCGTCGCTCGATCCGCCGGATCACGGTATTGGGCTTGTAATGGGTGAAATCGACCCGCGTGCGCTCGCGCAGCAGCGCGAAAATCCGGGTCAGTCCGTCCTCGTCGGACCGCAGGGACGGGAGTTGCCGCGCTTTGGCGTCTTGGGGAATTTGAATGAAGGACAGCAGGCGCTGGGGCATGTCCTCGGGCGTCAGAATGAAATCGGCCAATCCCGTGGTGATCGCCGCGCGCGGCATGCCGTCGAAGCGGGCCGATTCCTCGCTCTGCACCAATACCATCCCGCCGGCTTCCTTGACCGCGCGAATGCCGCGCACGCCGTCGCTGCCGGTGCCGGATAGAATGATCGCGATGGCTTTTTCAGCCTGATCGTCGGCCAGCGACCGCAAAAACACGTCGATGGGGAGGTTGAGACCGCGGTTGTGATCCGATTCCCGCAGCAACAGCTTGCCTTGAAAGATCGAGAGGTTTTTCTTGGGCGGGATCAGATACACTGAATCAGCCTCGACGCGCATGCCTTCCTCGGCGCGCCGGACCGGCATGGCGGTCCGCTTGGAGAGCAGTTCCACCATCATGCTCTTATAGTCGGGCGACAGATGCTGGATGACGATGAAGGCCATGCCGCTGTCGGCGGTCATCTGCGAAAAAAACGACTCCAGCGCTTCCAGGCCGCCGGCCGACGCCCCGATCCCGACATAGTAGATCGGGCCGGCATGCTCGATAGCGGGTGGCGAGTGATCGCGATCTGACATTGAAGGCGGCTCCACGGCGTAACGGATGGCGGCGATGACTCCGCCGGCGGCGCGGGGGTTGAAACGCGCCGGACAACTCGCTCATCAGTATGGCGCGCATCTTACTGCGAAACAGCTCCCGAACTTCACGGGATCGCGCCGCTCGCCATCGGAACGCGCGCCGGACCGGTCAAGTCGGGCGATGGCGCGCGAGGGAGGGTCAAAACGGTGGCGCGGCGCAATCCGGCGGTAGCCGCCGCTTCTGGCCTTAGGATCGGATCGCGGAAAACCGCGCGGACGCGCGGCTCAGCCGGGAGCCAATTCGGTCCGCGCTTTGGAAAAGCCTGGAGATAACCGGCTGATCTTCAGCCGTTTTTTGTGGGCGTGGAGCAATTTCATCGCATCGTGGACATAGTCCTGTCCCGATAAATCACCGTCGGCATAGCGGCGCAGCAGCGACAACCAGCGCCGGTGCACCGGACACGGCGCGTCGGGCTTGCCTTCGGCCAACGGGCAATCGGCACACCTCAAACGGGCCACTTCCCGCGCGGCCGCCTGCTGCTGCCAGCGTTGGCGGTAGTCTCGGGCGTACGTTTCAATCCATTCCAGGGCGCGCGCCTGGCGTTCGTCGGCGGGATATTGGCTGACGTACTGTTCGATGGCGTCCAATTGCTTGAATAGAAAATCCGCGTCTGACAGATTTAGGGATTCGGTATCTCCCATGAAACGGATCATCAGCGCCAAGGTGGGATCATCTACGATGTACACGATCTTGTTCTATTGTTGGCTAAATTAGATTGTAACTGATTTTTGTGCATTGCACAAAAACAAAATATCGAATTTGCCCACGCCAATCCCGGCCGACCGGAGCCGCGCGATCCGTCGGCCCGTATGGAGCGATGCCCCGTGCCTCAGAGGTTTCAGCGTTCGACGTGGCGCTTGCTGGCGCTGCTGGTCAGCATGCCGACCGCCGTCGTCATTTTTGCGTTCATTTACATGTTCGGTTCGACTTATCTGGAAGGTAAGCCCATCGACTATTGGTCCAGCCTGGAATGGGCGTCCGAGACCTTGACCACCACCGGCTACGGGGCTTACGCGCCCTGGAAACACCCGGCCATGATTTTGTTGGTCATCTTCACCCAGTTTGTGGGGATGTTTTTTCTGGTGCTGGTGTTTCCGATCTACGTGCTGCCCTACATTGAGGAGCGGTTCGAGTTGCGGCTGCCGCACGCCTTGCCGCCGATGGCGGAGCAGGTGCTGTTTTACCGCTACGGTCCGGCCCTGGATTCGCTGTTGGAGGAATTCCAGCGGCTGCAGACCGGTTTCGTGATCCTGGAGGAAGACATGGCGCTGGCGCGAAGCTTGCGCGATCGCGGCTATCCGGTGGTGTTCGGCAGCCTCGACGAAGATCCCGAAATCCTGGCGGGGGCGGAACATGCGCGGGCGGTGGTCACCAACGCCGACGATCACGCCAACGCGACTTGCATTCTGGTGGTGCGCGAGCGCGGTTTCGAGGGGCCGGTTTACGCGCTGGCCGACAATCCGCTGTACCGACCGCCGATGCTGAAGGTGGGCGCGTCGGCGGTGTTCACCCCGACTCACGTCCTCGGCGGCGCGCTGGCGGCGCGGGCCAGCACCCGGATCAATCCGCCGGCGGAAGGGTTGCACCTGCTGGGGGCGCAGGTTGAAGTCGGCGAGTTTCGGGTGCGGCCGGACAGCCCCCTAGCCGGCCAGCCGCTGGGCGCTTTGCACTTGCGGGAACGCCACGGGGTCACCATCATCGGCCAATGGCGCGGCGGGTGTTTCACCACCGTCAAAGGTCCGGACACCCGCATCGAGCCGGGCGCGATCCTGGTCGCGGTCGGCGCTCACGCCAATCTGGCCCAAGTCGAGCGCCTGGCCGCGCCGATCCGCCGCAGCGGCCCCATCGTGGTGGCCGGCTTCGGCACCGTCGGCGGCAAGGTGGTGGAAATGCTGCGCGACGCCCGCGAAACGACTATC
>ERZ761592.270-NODE-270-length-22123-cov-2990.772929_pt1 | contig 22123 bp, 39 predicted proteins | sample MGYA00433095_ERZ761592 | MGnify/ENA primary metagenome ERZ761592 (study PRJEB28899, sample SAMN03785554) | bioreactor sludge metagenome | biome: EBPR Sludge; feature: EBPR Bioreactor; material: 0.22µm filtered reactor supernatant | place: Saint Lucia: Queensland... | reverse complement strand
AGAGACAAGAAGAACGTCGATTTGAATGAGATGCGTCCAATGAGCCGAAGAGGTTCGATGATGCAAGGAAAAGGAGAGAATGTGTCTTCCTTTTTCGTCAACAAGATGATGGCAGAAATTAAGCGCCTTCTAAAAGGAAAGATGGATTGGGTAGATTTAGATTCAATTCAAAGACTTGAAAAAGCTCTAACTGAAGTTGCACGCCAAGCTTATAGTGAACTTGATGAAGTTGATTGAGGTTTGCAATGAAGGAGCAAAAGTTCAATACAGGCAAGGAACGTAATCCGTACATTTCAAAACATCCAGATCATGAAGAATGGGAAATTGTCTTGGAGAAAAGAAATGGAACGTGGGTTTGGAATGGAGATGGATGGTCACAACCATTTTTGTTTAGACGAACAAAAGAACCAAAAATATTCACATCTCCTGAAGAAGCAAAGCAAGAACTCAAAACCGTGGTCTTACCTTACATTCTCAAATGGCAACCGGGAGTATGGGAAGATTATGTTGTTGGTCACGAACTTCCTGATGGATATCAACTAAAAACAGAAAGCAGAAAAATGAAGATTACGAAGAAACAACTTGATAGACTTGTTGAGAATGCTGTAAAGAAACAACTTCAAGAAAGAGCTTCAAAAGACGAGAATATGAAGACTATCCAAATCATGAAGGAACTTCTTCTACGACTTCGTACATACGCTGATAAACTTACAGCTCCCGGCGAAACCACAATGAATGACAACACAGTCAAAGACATTCACAAATACCTTGAAGAGATTGAAGGATGGCTTGAAGGATATGAAGCATTTATTGATCTTGACGTCTTCTGGAATAGACTTGATAGTCCATATCGACCAGAGAAATGAAAAAGAAAAAGGCTCCGTAAGGAGCCTTTCTTATGTGAATCTTCTTAGTCGACCAGGAACTACATCTCTTGTTTTATTTGTGATTGCCCGAGCATCTGGCGTGTTATGATGAGCACCTTTACTTGGTATATCGTTTCCATCCTCAACTCTTGACTTTATCTCTTTATCAATTCTTTGGATTAGCCAGTATCGATATTGAACTGGCATATGATAGAACTCTTTCCAAGTAAATCCTCCATAGTACATCAGAAGGAAGAAATGTTCAAGCCATTCACTTTCTCTATGTTCACTCGTCAGGCCAAAAAAAGCCTACTCCCATTGGAAGGGGAGCCTCCTTTTCAACATGTCCACAACCGGAACATTCAAAGAAGAATTGCATCTTGATATCTGGTTGATGCTTATTGATGTAGTTTCTCAAAGCCTTACTGTCTTGAATTGGAAGAGCTTGAACAAACTTTGAAAGAGCGCCCCTATCAGAAATACCATCAACTGATACGATTTGACGAAGAAGTCTTGATGTTGAAAGGTTTGTGTTTTGAAGACCTTTCTTTTTCTTGATCTCCATCTCTTCCAACATTTCTCTTTCATCGTGTCCTGTCAAAAGACGGAAAGATACGACTTTCTTTGTTTGGGGAAGTGTAAAGGTAAAAAGATTTGTGTTTGGTTGAGCAGGTTCAATTTCAAGAGGTACAATATCAAGCTCATTCAAATTGATTTGAACAGGTTCTTGTTTTCCACAAGATGGACATTTCATTTCTGCTTTATACATTGCTCCATATCCGACGATACGGACACCGACCATTACAGCATTTCGGTCGCCGACGACCATGTCCATTGGATCAAATCCACGAAGCTGACATACAGATTTGATAAGTTCTGAGATGACAATGCCCTTTTTAGCGAAGTAATCATTCATCATGATATCTTCTTCTTTGGCTGTCATTGCTCTAATTGGAAGTGTTTCTCTATTTGCCAACATGCTTCCAAGAGGATATACCTTTCCATTACTTGGCAAAGGAACTTCTGCAACAGGGATTTCAATTCCAAACTCGTGCTTTACAGCCTCAGACATTGAAACTTCTTGAAGTCCAGCACCCTCCGCTGCTCGACGAGCAGCTTCAACCGACTCGAAAATACTATTTTTTTGTTCTCTATCCACAGTTTTCCTTTATTCCTTTCAAAGCATCATCCAAAAAAGACAACATCTGTAACTATTCCACTATCCAATTTTACGTTTAGTCTACCTTCTTGATAGTCCATGGTGTAAATGTAGTCGTTTCCATCTTCACTCACAACACGAAGAAAGTATCCATTGTCTTCTGCAATTGTTTGAGCATCTTCAAAAGATTGCCAAACTAGTTTGTGTTGCATTTCCTTTAGAGCTATCTCTTGTTTTACGTTCATGTTCATCCTACGGTTATTTGAAACACTATACCATTTTGAATGGAGAGGTTTAGACGATTTGTGTGATAATCTCTTGTGCAGACAAAATTCTTTCCATCTTCATGAACAATTCTTGTTTGATACCCAGCATTCCTTGCAGCATCTCTGACAATTTGTTCTGGTTTTCCAAGCCAATCCAAAATTTTGAAGTTTTCATCTGTTCGCATTATTCACTCTTTCAATAGACCAGGGCTTCAACTATTTTTCCACCCAATACCTCAAGATTAACACGGTCGTTCATTTTATTCAATTGTTCGAACGACTTGTCTTTTCGATCAAAAACAACAATCCTCCAAGAAAGACCTTCGCTCTCAATTAAACGAACTCCTTCTTCAAGTTGTCTTCCAATCAAACCAGTAAGTCTGGTGTTTAGGGGATATACGATTTTGCCTTCCATAGGATTTTCTTAGTTATTAGTCAACTTCAATTATACTTAGATTGTATAGGAAAGTCCAATTTGATAGGACGTTTTGGAGGAATATATTATGGCAAAAATTCGTACAAGAATTACAGACAAAGGTCTAATCTCAGAAAAAGTTGCTGATGACGTTGGAAATAGCTTTTCAGTCGCAGTTCAAGAAAAAGAAAATGTGACAAGTGTAACTACTGTTTCTACAGCATCAGTTGGTTCAGGAGATGGAATTACTCTCGTTGGTGCAGCAGCTATGATTGTGCTCCCAGCTATTGACGCTGACAACGTTGGTCGCGCATTTACAGTTGTCAACACTGGTTCAGCAGCATGCACTCTTTCTGCTTCAAACCCAGTTGTTACACCTTCCGGCACGTGGACAACATCCGTTGCAGGAAACTCTTCAATCTCAACAGTGATCGCATTGCCAGCAGCAAGCGGTTACTTCTGGGCACTTCGCACACAAGCTTGAACTAACACGTTCCTATCAAAGAAAAGCCCTCAGTCGAGGGCTTTTTTTGTTTTTCTTTTTCGCCAATTCGTTTCGAGTTTCCACTCATCTTGAATTCGCTTCTCTTCGGAATAGTTTGGATTTACAATCAATACCATGCTTTCTGGTCGTATCCCAGCTAGAAATCCTCCCTCTGTTCCATGAAAAAAATAATGGAATACAAATTTGTTCCAAGGTTCTTTTTTGTATTTTTCTGCAACATCCAAATTAGTAACAAGATAGTATCTTGTTGACCAATCTTTGGTTTTATTTTCCATCAAACCAACATTGTACATATCCCAAACAGATTTGCTGCCTTGTGCTTCTGGATTTGCCCAAAAGAAACGACCTGCTCCATGCAACTTTCTCTTGGTTCTTACCACAATATCTCCGGGTTTCAAATCAGAAGCTCTTATAGCTTTCCATCTTCTGGCAGGAGGCATTCTTTGTGGTTTTAGTCTTTTCACTTCATTGGATGAATGTAACATAAAACAAACTCAAATCTTCCAATATTGTAATAGTTTCTGCCTTGAGCCATTATGCTAGAAAGGGTTTCTTGAACTTTCTTTTCAACGATAAAATGAAAATTGTTTTGAATGCTTTGAGTGTCCACAACACACAGAGTTTTTTGAAAGTTTAGAATTCCGGAAAGAAACAATCTGTTATCAAGTGGTTCATAAATTTGAAATTCGTTGAACAGATGGATGCTTCTCAAATCCTTTTCAAGGGATTTGAACATGACAAAAGTCTCACAATCTTTAATTCTTTCTTCACTTACGTCAATAAAACGACATACAAGTGGATTGGCTACATTTTGAATAGCTTTGTTTGAGACGGGTCTTGGTGATTGATAAAATGATCTTTGTCTACCAAAAGTTGTTTGAGGCTGTGTTTTTGGACCATTTGGAACTGTGTGTGGAACTGAATATGGAGTAATTTGAATGCCATTGCTCCATCCACGAACTGTTGTAGTGGTTTCATATGTGTAGTCCACACTGTTTGCACCGATACTTGCTCCAAAAGGCGCTTCAACCCTTTGGTATTCCAAATCATCGTCTTCAAGATTTAGCAAAATAACTGCTTCACCTTCTCTAAAATTTTCTGGAGTTACAATCTCTAATCGGTGCCTCATTGTTCACACCACCTCTTCCGCAAGATAGTAAACTGTATCAAGCGAACTTTCACCCATCATCGCTAATTTACATGATACGGTTCCATCTTCATGAAACTCAAAATAGTCCTCACGTGGGTATAAAGCATTTCGCCAATAATCAAAATTCATGATCAGATAATATTGTCGAACTGTAGCAACATCACAAAGTTTCAATAAAGCTACATTGTATTCTGATCTTACAGGATAGTAATCAAGAAGGATAAAATGAGTTTTTTCTTTTTTTGAAAGAAATGACGAGAAGTAGATTTCTCCACCAATCAGTTTTTCAATCCTTGTGTTTTTTGTTATCGGAAAAATGAACTGTTTTTGATTTGATAACTTTCCAGTTTCCATCATAGTCATATTTTACTCTTGTCTTCAAAATCTTATCCCAAAATGGGTAAGACACGCACCAGTTTGCATCTTGATTTGATCCCATGTGATGATCAAAGTGATGAGGGAAATACTTCTTGCCAATCTCTGGATGAATATGAGAAATCGCGTGAGAGGAGTAGTAAATGATCGCACCCAAGAAGAGGGCACCATACAGAACAGGAAAATAGAAAATGATTGGGAGGTGAAGAAGGGCAAGAAGAAGTAGACCGACAATCTCTTTTCCAGTGGTCTTCCATTTTAGAGGTTCAACATAATCAGAGTCAAAGAAACCATATTTGCGGCATCGCGAATGATGTCTATGCCAATGAAATGAAAAGAAGGAACCTTTTTTCTTGCCCAATCCATGAAGAATATGTTTGTGTATTAGCCACTCAAGTAAGTTCACATAAAGAAGTCCAAGAACTAACTGAAAAAGAAAAGCCAATACAAACATTTGATTACATCTCCATATCTCTAACTATCTTTCCACATTTGAGAGTGCGACCCTGCTAATAAAAATAGCATCACCTTGTTCAAAAACAATTCTCAAAACACACAAATCTTTGTTGGCATCTGTGAATGCTAAATTGACAACATTCACTCTATGGTCCTGGTTTTCATTGTCACCGAAGTCGAAAATAACAAACGTTGTTTCTCTAAACTGTTCAAAGTCATGAAAGGTAAGTTGGACTGATTTGCCACCTCGGATCTTTTCAATATATCCAGTTGAAAAGACCCATTTTCGCAAATAACTACCGATAGTGACCAAGTCACCACGTTTTAGATTTTGCTCTGCGAAAAGAGCCTCAGTCTTCTCCCACGGTTTCATTCTTGGATTTCTTTCCGCGCTTTACCTTCTTATCCTCAAGTTGTTCTTCAACTTTTTCTTGGGTTTCATTTTCGGGAGTTTCAACCTCATTCTTTGAATGAGCATCGGCTGAAGGAATTAATACAGCAATTTCTCTTTTCACAAGAAGTATAGATTGAACAAATTCTTCCTCTTCATCTGTAAAGGAGTAGTCCTTTTTCAAATCCTCAAGTGTTCCCTCTTCAAAAGTGTGCAAAACATAAGATTTGAAATCAATTTTTCTTCTTCGAAGAGTTTCTGCATAGTTTGGTTTTGATACATCACTTGATTTCATTTTACTTCTCCAAAGTTTTCATGATAGACTTCATGAAGAACATCACCAAAAGCATGATGAATTTCCTGTTCTGAAAGAAGTTCCACAATTTGGTCTGTTGACAAATTTGTTCCGAGAGAGTTTCCAATTCCAGAAATCACTTTCTTCATTGAAGACATCAAAACATTCCTTGCTGTTGCATGATTCATTTGATAACCAGCATCAGTCATGAGCTTAGCAATCTGACGGAAGTCATTTCCTTCGGTCAATGTCACGTATTTTTTACTTTTAGTTTCTACGGTCATATCATTCTCACAATTTGAACTTTTTTGTCAACCAGTTCCCAATTCGAACTTTCAAATCTTTGGTAACGTCTTTGGCTGCACTCTTTATAGTATCTTTCAACAGATCACCGGCTGCTTTCAAGTCTTGTGCAACATTTGATTTTGGTTCTGGTGTTTGTTCTGGTTCTTTGAACCCCGAGAAGTCCAGCGACTCAAGCTCTTGATCAAGGTTTTCTTTTATGTCCGATTGACCTTTTCCAGAAAGAACGTCTTTCAAGGGCATTTGATTTTTTGGCAACATCTTTGGATTTGCCCTCAATAGGTCACCAAGCAAAAGACTTGCAGGAGTAGGAATAAACAAAGCGTTTGTCACCCCGCCATCAGTAACGTAAAATGAATTCTCAGAACCAATATCTCCAAGTTCTTCAAGAACCTTTTCCTTGAAAAGAGCCGGAAATTCTCCGGGTTGAAGCTTCATCTTGTCCTTGTGTTCGTAAGCAACACGCCAAGTCTCTGACTTCTCTTTGTTCTCTTCTTGTGCATTTAGATGATGCTCGGTTATTTCAAGGAGGTCTTCATCATCAAGTTCTTTCTTGGCAAGAATAGAGAAAAAAAGTTTGTCGCTGTATTTCTTTAGACTATCTGAATTCATTTATTCTCCTTGTCGTTCTTTAGACTATTTGGAACGTTTTTGATAACGTCAAACCTTAGAAGCAAGATTGACAACTCTCTTTTAGTTAGAGAAGAAATCGCGGACTTCATAGCTGTTCTAACAATGTCTCTGTCTGGAAGAATGTCAAGACTATCATTGTCTAATGATATCACTTCTTTCAATGTGCAGTTTTCGTCATCTGCATAGTAAGATTGATCAAGAGAAAGTATGTTTTTTGTTTTGGATGCTGCCAAAACATTCCGTCTCATACTTTCACTAATCTCTTCGCCTTCTTGAAGTTTTTCAATTGCTTCATCTAGAGATGAATTCTCATTCTTCATCTCCTTGGCAATTTTACTTTGAGCAGCTCTAACATGAGAAGGAATTTTGATGACCTGAGAGGGATCATGGTTCATGATGTAGTTATTGACGGCTTGTCTAATCCACCACGTCGCATATGTGGAGAACTTAAATCCTCTGGATGGATCAAATCCCCTAATTGCATCCATCAATCCAAATACACCCTCTTGAATAAGATCATCTTTGTGTTTCTCAAATGTCTTTTTCGAATAGTATTTGTTGATAATGAATGTAATCAATGGTTGATTGCGTTTTATGATTTCATTTCTAACTTTCAAACTTTCATTCTTCTTGAATTCAAGAAAGAGGTCTGTGTCTGCCATGTCAGAAAATTCATTTTTCGGGGATACTTTTTCAATAATCATTCACTGTCTCCATGTCTCATGTTAGCCATTTTGACCAACAATTTCAACAACAATAATTTTAGATTATTGAATGTCAAGAAAAAATGTTTTGAAATTTTGCATCAAACTCTTCTTTGTCCATTTGGAGGGCTTCATGCGGTTCTCCATTTTTCGAAAGATACCAAGCGGCATACTGGTCGACAAAACTCTTTTCTGCCTCTGAGAGTTCTCTATTTTCGAAGTCAGCCAACACACCAAGGAAGAGCCCTTCTTCCGTTCGAATCGCAATCGTATTCTTTTTTATATGAACATATTTGATTGGTATTAGACCAACACAACGAAGCAAATACAAATTGTTTCTGTAAGTAACAATCTTCATAACCCACCTCCAAAAAAGAAAAAAACCTTTGGAGGCAAGCCCCAAAGGTCAAATACTTGAACTGTTTCCGTCGTCCATAACTCTAAATATCTTTCTTTCTCAATCTATTTGCTTGTTCTTCACAAATAACTGTAAACATCTCAGCACTTTCTTTGTAATTCTTCGAAAGAAACAAAGGAACCAAAGCATTTCTCAAATCTGGATCGAGGCGATCCATTGCAGCAATCAAGAGAGTGTTTATGTCTTCTTCGTTTTTTATATCCATTTTACCTCAATAGTTGGAAATTCTTATTGAAGAACTCTTCAATGACTCCGTCCCAATCTTCCTTTGCTTCTATTGTATCAGTTGTTGGAAGAGAAATCTGGCAATATATCAAATTACACTTTGGTGTTAGGCATTTCAAAAACAAAGAACGACCGAGAATTTTTTGTGTTTTCTCAATCTCTGTTTCAACTTCAATTAGGTTTCGAAGTTCGTTGCCCGTAAGTCGAACAATACGAACTTCATATACAAGCCCAAGATAAACAAGGTTTTTGTACTTTTCCTTTTTCTCTTCTTTGATGGGAGTGTGTGGGGCAAGTTTTAGGGTATTCCAATACTGGATTGGGGTTATGTTTACAAATACCTTACCAATCTCAAAAAACGGATGGTCTTCTTTTTCATAGAAAGCTTCATGGTGGTATGTTGAAACATCAAGACTTTCCATAATTCGGATTGTCTCAATATCAAAACTTTCATCCAAGACATTCAAGTATTTTGTCAATCTCATCGCAAAGCTCTTTATTCTTAGAGCTTGCCGCGCTTCTTCTCAGAGATTTTAATTTTTCTTTGGCTTCGTAATGTTTCTTGGTTTTGTTTTCCAAATCTCCAAGAACCTTTTTTACGCCTCCGAGCAATGTAAGACCATCGCAATCCATGCCTCTTTTTGAAAGTTCCAAAGTGGCAGCTCTAATTTGATTTCGTTGGAAAGCGTTTTCATTGGATAAACGAACAATTACTTCATCATCCGTCCCAAGTTCTTTGCGCTGCTCAACATTCTTTGCTTCTGCATTACCAGGGAAAGAAGGAAGCATTGACTTTCCAGCCATATCAATAAGTATGATGGAAATCATGCAAAAGGAAAAAACAAAAACGAGAGGAGTTGCCTCCTCTCGTCTTATTCACAAACAACCTATGTTGGTAAGCGGCTTTAGAGTGCCCCGCAGCCGCTTTTCAGTTCACTTACCTTCGGGAGCCTTCTTCGCGGACGGGCGAACCACGTTCACGAGGTGATCCTTACAAAGCGGCTGGAGCAAGAGAACCAAGTCTCGACGCGGAACCAGCGGCATGTAATAGGTCATGAAAAGCTCACCCGGAAGATCCTTGAGGAAGAGGGCAAGCTGCTCGACCTGCTCCTTCGTCACCGGACGCTCCTTCTTGGTCTTTGCATCCGGCTTCGTCAGGTAAGAAACGACCTTTTCGCCGCACTCACCGAGACGGTTGACCGTCGTATTTCCAAGCTTCTTCTTTGCCTTCTCCCAATCGCGCAGGATTTCCTCGGCGGAAACCTGACGGTCACGAGTCTTGCAGAAGTTGGTGAACTTAATTCCAGCCTCGACGCCGACCATAGCCGTTGCCATGACGTAGAAAACGTGATTGTCCGGATGCTCGTAAAGGTTTGCTCCACGAAGCTGCTCGTCCAGACGGATCCAGGCACGACGGTCCGGATACTTCTTCATCGGCTCGAACACACCCTTGTGCTCCAAGAACTGCTCGTTCTGACGAATGAATTCGATCAAAGCCTGATCGACCTGAATGCTTTCTGCATACTTGATCCACTCGCTCGGAGTCGGATCCAGCTCGACCGTTGCGGTACGCGAGATTTCTGCCGGGTCCTGCTGCTGGACTGTGTACTCGTCGCCGACGTTCTCAGCCACGAAGACTCGCGTCCCCTCGTGAAGCAAAAGGCTGTAATAAGCCTTGCTGTCAGCGATCTGGAAAACTGCCTGCTTCACCTGCTCAAGAGCACGGTTTCGCTCGTCGAGGAAAAGAACGACCGGAAAGTCGCTTGCATTCACGAGCCAATCGACCGGCTTGTAAGCCGTTGCGTGCTCGCCGGAAGGACGAACCTCCATGAAAGGAAGACCGATCATGTCACCTTCCGTCATCTGCGAAAGGCGACGCTCGACGACGGGAAGACCAAACTCGTACTTCCAGATTTCCGAGTTGTTTCGCTTGAGGATCTTCACGACCGAACGCTCCTTCGAGAGCGCCTTCGTTACCTTCGCGCAAAACTCGGGATCCTTGTACGCCTCGTGGCGAAGGTCTGCTGCGACCTGATAGACACCTTCGGACTTACCGACAGCGTGTCGACCACGAATACAGATGGAGATATCCGGCGAAAGGGTCTTCGCCATCTGCTTGAGCGATTCCATGGAAACGGTGATTGCTAGAGAGTTGTTATTTGCCATTTTATTCCTGTTTTTGGTTGTTTGTGTTTGTTGTTGAGGACAGTGCCTCGTCGTAGTTCGTTATCGTGTCTCGATGTATTCAATGTAGCAGGGTTGGAGTCGATTTTCAAGGTTATTTTCAAGAAAACTTTGGAAAATGGTTATTGGGTGCGGTGCGCGACTTGGGACCGACCCACAAACTTTACTTCTTCTCCATCCACAAAATACCGGAAGCGTTCGCGAACATTGTAAAGTGTGAATAGCTTGTACTTGATTTCAATATCAGTCGAAAGGTCCAAAACGTGAAGGACTCTCTTCGTTAGTTGAAGGACAAGAAAAGTTCGGGGATTTTCTTTTGAAATTCGAAAACTTTTCAAGCTTCGAAAATCCGGAAAAGGAAAACTGACATTTCCAACTGGAACCATTTCACCCGAGACGTCACGTACAATGTCCTGCACAGAAATCACAAAAAGAGAACCATTCTCAATGGGACGGTCGGGTTCGATTCTTGAAATAATTCTCATTTTGTCTTTCTGAACCTATGAGTGGAAGATAACCAATTAGAGTATGTCTATCACTCAGACGCGCGATGAATAGAAATCACATGTCCGCAACATGGAAGTTTCAGGGTCCACGAATAGAAAGTTCGAGCTCCCTTGTAACCAATCATGTGCTTCTTAGCTTCACCATAGTTGTATGACACGGTTGATCCGCATTTGTCGCAAACCACCGAAGCGTGTTGATCCCCAAGTTTTGTTACTGTTGCCATATATTTCTCAATTTGTTAGCTGTGGAAGTTCGCGCGAATATATATCCCTCCGCAAGGAACAGAAGGAAATGATAAATGTCACCTCCTCGAATGTCAATCGTGCGTAGAATCTTTTCCGCCTTTTCAGCTTCTTCACCTACAGTCTGCTTGATTAGGTCGATGATGAAATCCGAGTCGATGAAATGGCTCGTCCCATCCACCACAATCTCCCAATGCTTAGTTTCGAGATTCTTTTCCTCGAAGAAAACCTCAAAAAATTCTTGACTCGTCATTTCAGTGTACCTCTTTCAGAGTCACGACGGAACAATTTCCGTCGTGATTCCTTCCTTTGCAAGTTTTGCCGAATAGATCGATGCTGCGCGAGAGTCCAGTACAAAAGGAAGGTGAAGGTTTTCAAGTTTGTGAGAAATAATAGCCTCCATGAGGTCACGGGCGGCATGTACATCACCCCGACGGGCGACGTGCTCCGAAAAGAGTGGTTCGATTCGGACTGCAATCATAGAAATCTCACGAAGAAGTTCCACTATCCTTAGAATGTCATGTCCATTGTCGACATGACGAACGAAAAGTCGCATGCATCCCTGGTCACGCACAACGGGCTTCGTCGTCTCAACAGGAACCTCTCCAGGCTCAAGAACCTTTTCACAGAGGCTCTTGACCATTTCAAAAACGACTTCCATCAGAGGAGCGCCTGCTGGCTCTGGAAGCTTGCTGAGACTTTCGAGAGCTTCCAGAAGGTTTCGAAGCTCGCTGATCTGATTGTCATACTTCATGATGATTTCTTTCGATTGGATTGTTCTGTGTACAGAACAGAGAGAGCTTCGTACAGCGCGTTAGCTTCCATGCCAACAAGTTTTGGGTCCCGAGTATCCAGCTCGGACTCGATAAACTCGACGAGTGCCGTAAGCGTGGAAATCCGCTCTTCAAGCTCTTCGTCTGTCATCGAGTTAGCGTACATTGGTTTCAGTCCCTTGACATGAAAGATTGCCAGACACGCTCGATGGACGGTGCCTCACGCGCTTCCTGAATTTGGAGAGCCATGCGAGCAATGACACTCGCTCCAAAAAGGACACCGCAGAAGGACACCGAAGCTGTCGTTCCCGCTCCAGTGAAGGCGAGCGCGAGCTGATTGACGAGAGCCCACACAACCCAACCACCACCGAAGAGAATGAGTTGCGACACAGCGAAAGCGACGACGAAAAGAAAAAGGCGTTCCATGTTTTGTTCCTACGTGAAGGATTGTTCTGACTACGTTGTTTTTCAGAGTGTGGAGATTTCCAGAACGGTGATCTCGGTGTACTCTTCCGAGCGAAGACGCTTGTCCGTCTCCGAAATAAGATGACCGTCCTTATCGAGGCGAGCCTTCGAAACGCGAACCTCCGAAGGGTCCCAATGACGGTATGCCTCGTCGAGCCGGTTCCACTCACGAATGACGACACGCGTGTCGTCATCCAATCCTTCGATCAACTCTCGAAGCTCACCAACCGTTACCGTTCTGTCGTATGCCATGTTTTGTTCTTCTGTTTAGTGTTCGTTATTTTCATCAAAAAGGTTGAACAGACATGCCTGTTCTCCGCGAGGAGTGTGGCTCTCCGTCCATTCCTTCAAATTTTCGAAGCGATCCTTTTGACGCGCGACTTTCTCCAACGCGTCCGCAAGTGCAGCTTCTAGCTCGCGTACCTTCGCGGACAGAGCAGCGATTTCTTCCTCAGAAACAACAATAGGACCAACGATGGTATTGAGAGACATGATGTTCACTTCCCCTTCGAGGCACGGGTCTTCTTCTTCGAGGTACACTCGACGTTCAGCTCGGGAGCAAGCTCGGCGATCAGAACCTTCTCGCGAGCGTGGGCGTCAGCCTTGCCACGAACCTTTTCGAGAAGCTCGATCGTGAAGTTTTCGGCACCGTGGGTGCGGAAAGCCTCGTGAAGAAGGTACGGACGAAGCTCCGTGAAGGCGTGGTGCATGTGCTTCTGCCAGCGACGCTTGAGAGCGTACGCGACCGAACGCGAGGGCATCGCAGTGATGCCGATGTAACGCTCGCCCGTCACCAGGCACGTGATCAGGTAGATCACGTGGTTCCGGTCGGTGCGGACCTTACGCTTGCGGCTGGTGCTCTTGCTTCCCTTATCCATGCTCTAACCATAACATGTCCGGAACCGATTTTCAAGAAATGCATGTCGAATTATGGATAACCCATCCTAGCCGAAAAAGAAGGGATTTTCAAGCAACAATTCCCCGGAAAAACAGGGCAATTATACTTAGTTTTTCCTCTAATTTTACGAATGGTACATAGTGTACCATTTTTGCACAGTTGGACCCATTTTGTACAGCTTGACTGGAATTCCAATTTGGCTGTAATTCCATCGTGGCTGGAATACAGTGACCTTGAATTATGCTGTCATTGGAATACAGTATACCTGTACTCCTCTGTAGTGCATGGTAACGTATGGTCATAGCCATACATTGTGCCAGGATGCATGTATGGTCAAAAAATTGTTGGGGCATTTCTTGAAAATCGATCCTAAATGTTGTATGGTAAGAGAGTAAGGAACAGGAGAAAACCATGTTCATCAAGTTTGACGACGCGTTTGCGAGTTTCCAACTTTGGCTCCGTGCAAATCCCAATGCGGCTGCCAAGCTTCCGTCGAAGTCGTTTGCTGACGCGCACGACGGTCGAGCCTTCGTGCAGAAGTACGCGAAGGAATGGACGAACGAAATGCTCTTTGCGTACCTGCTTGTGGCAGGTTGTGCCGAGGGGTCGACGTTCAACTGTGATGACCTTGTTGCCTGCGCGACCGAATCGCAGCAGGCTTGGCTAAATGGCGGCGACAAGACTGTTCGTTATCGGTTTCAGTCTCATTGGGATGGACACAATTTCGCGAATAGCCTCGAAGAAATGAAGGCTTCGACCATTCCATACATTCAAATTCACACTACTTCCAGCCCGAAGGGTGATGCCTACGTTTCGCTTGCGAAGGTGTCCGGCGTCGCCTACGGGGTCGAGCGTGGAGTTTTCAGTACGGGCATCTTGGAGAGGGTTATTCGTGGCGAGAAGAAGCTCTTCGTTTGGAAGAGCCTTTCGGAAGAAACGGCATATTTTCGGCGTTCGGAAAACGACCTCGGCACCGATTTCAGTAAGTACATGGCTCACTGCTTCGCCAAGCTCTATCGCATTTCGCTCAAGTCGAAGCCGAAGAAGGTCAAGCCGACCGTGGTGTCGAAGGCAGTCGAATTCCACACCGATCAGATGAAGCTGCTCGCGGTAGCGGACCAGCTCGCGGTGAAGCTTCAAGCTTTCCGAAGCGACCTCGAAAATGGAAATCTCAACAAGCAAGTGGTGACGGAACTTTACTGGCAGTTCGAGGAACTGCAACGGAACACCACGGAAACCAAGAAGACGCATAAGCGTTTTGTTGGTGAAACGGCGGAGGATACGCGGAAGCTCGCGGAGGCTGGTCTTACCAGCGAGAAGTGACAAAAAATGTCCAAGAAAGAACAACAGAAAAAGAAGAGGTTGAGTGAGGAGGAGTTTCTCCTACAGTCTCTTTATTTCCGCAAATATATCCTTCCGGATTTTCTGAACAAGAAGACGCCAGCAGCTTTTGCTTTTCTGGCAGAAATTCGAAAAGACCTTGAAGCCGAGGCGGACATTCAGTTCCACTTGGAAAAGGCACGCAAGGCAAACAACCCGCTCGTACCAGAAAAGAAGTGAGAGAAGACATGTTTGGAATTGGAAACGAACAAAAGGCAGTCGAAGTTTCGCAAGCGGAAATTGCGGAAGACATTGAAGTGGTTCGGAAGTTGTTCTTGAAGCATGAGAAGTTTCTTCGTGTGGAAGAGTCCAACGAAGGCGGACATTTCATTCGTGCTCCGATGCTTCGAAACTTGCAAAAAGAAATTCTTGATGCTCTTCCGGGACGGATTGTGATGAAGTTTGGTGGAAATCCACCCTTGGTTCATATCTTCTTCCGTGACCATCACTTTTTCGAGACGACTTATACCGAGCGAAAGCTTGTGACTCGCGTGCGTGAATTGGAGCGCGAAGTTGAATATCTTCGAAGTCTTGTTCGTGTGTACGAGGTTGCTCTTCACGGCAATGACCATTGACCCCGAGCTTGAAAGGAATTCCCATGACTAGCGCAGTTCAAAAGGAAAGCACGGCTCGAACGTTTCTTACGGTTCGAGAGCTTATCGCGGAGCTTCAAAAGCTTCCAGAAGACCTTCAAAACGCTCCAGTTGCAAAGAGTGTCTATGACCTTGGAAGTCATTCTTGGGTTGTGACTGGAGTTGATGAGCTTGTTCCTTCGCCTGCGAAGGTTGTAAAGGAACGTTACCTCGTTGAGGTTGATAATCCTGTGGAAGGAAAGCTTGTAAAGGTTGTCATCCTTTACTGAGATGCTTGATGCTTGAGGCAGCACTTACTGGCATCAAGTGAATTTTCTTGAAATTCCGGTTGGAATCTGATATGGTGAAACCATGCTAATCAACCTAGATAAGGCTCTTCGCTCATTCAAAAAGTGGGCAAAAGAAAATCCAGAAAACACCGTTGGATATAAGTACGATTATTACTCTTGTGTTGGCATCAAGAATATGGATGCCTGGATGGAGAAACACTATAGTAAGTGGACAGAGGAACAAAGAGCTGCATATTTGTTGATTTCTTGGCAACGTTCACTTACTGCTCCGACGTTTCCGAATGGAAAGAGATATCCAGATGGAAGCGATTTCTTCCTCAAACACTACACTGGATTGTTTTTCAATGATCCAACCAAGAAGTCGATCAATCTTGGAACTCCTGAAAACAACTTTCAAAGTTGTTCATTTTTAGTTGTTGAAACAACAGAAAATTCTTGGAAGGGCAAGATAACGAAATATCACATTCCAATCGTAAGCTCATATACGTCGGAATGGAGGGCTTTCAATGATGCGAAGGGCGCGTTCGAAGCGGGCGAATCTTGGTATCTTGAGAGAAGGAGAAAAGCCTTCGTGAAGGACTTTCAAAAGGTTGTGCAAGAGAACGCAGACATACTTTTGGAAAGTAAAGGTCCTGTTATCGATCCAAAGTTCATGGAAGCTGCCCTCAATTTTCAACAGGAGCAGTTGGAACTTCTTCCGGACATTTCAAAACTTGAAAGAGTTTTGAAAGAGCTTCGAGAAGATATTGATGAAAGTGGGATTTCGAAGAGAAAAATCAATGAAGTCCAAGGAATTTTGAATGACCTCAACTACTCCTTGAAGCATATAAAAGAACATAATCCTATCATCGGCAAAACCAAGGAAGAGAGCTTGAAGATTTTCGACAAGGCACTTCAAGGTGGCATTCCTCGACTTCTTCGTACGGACAAGAGGAAGAAGAAAGTTCAAGAATGATGGAAATAGAAACAATTGATGTTCTAAAAACTCTTGATGATCTCTATACCTTTATCCGTTTCAAGGGAAAGGAAAAGAGAAATCTTCTTCCACAAAAGATAAGTTGGATTGAACGGGGACAATGGTTCAAAGAAGAACAAAACATAGATCCTGTCCTGAAGGAAAAGATCAGAAAAATTTCTGTATTTTTTGATTGGTGCGCTGCACCTTATGGTCGAAATGACCTTCTTCCTTTTCTTCCTTGTCCATCATCCTTTGTTTTGGATGGCGAAAAACTGAAAGAGGAAATCATCAGTAAAAATATACCTGTGTTTGGTGTAGAGAAACAAGGGAAGCAATTCTATTTTACTTGGACCACACATTGTGGCATTTTTGCCTTTGATGAAAACCTTATACCAAGCACTCAAAGTGCTTCTGTTTTTTACGAACTAAAAGAAATCATCAAGAAGAAATGGAACAAGGTTCGAGTTCTTGCTTCTCGTCCTTCTCCTCTCAAAATATATGAAAAGAGAATGAAAGCTGCTATCAGCTTCCAAGAAAAGCAAATGAAGTTTGCTGGAGAACTGAGAAAACAAATTCGAGACTTGGAAGAAATTGCAAAACTTTGTGAACAGGGACGCATTCATCGTAAAGTAAATGATGGGCTTTACGATCGATGTATGAAGCTTTATCAAAGCATTCATGACATTACTTCTTGCGAACCGAGCCTCACGGGCAATACATCAGAAGAAACTGATGAAAAAATCAAGAAAGCAATTGATGGTTCTATCTTGGTAAAGAAGTCTTCGAAAAAGAAGAAAGACTGACGTTCATTCGCTGAACAGTTCAGGTAGAACAGATTTCAACCAGTTTCTAACTTCTCCTTGAGGCATTTCACCAAGGTCTTTATAGGGTTTTGGTGTGCTGATAGACATAGAAGCAACAGACTTTAGTTTATTTCCAGCATCGTCATTGTCGGCAACGGCAATGACTTTTTTATTCATGGCAGCAAACCATGGTTTTAGCATCTTAGGATGATTTGCTAGAACAGCAATTGCAGGCATTCCAATGTTGTGCAGCTTGACAGCATCAAAGATACCCTCTGTGACAAATAGGAAATCTTGGTTGTCAAAGACAGTTTCCAAGCCCCAAACACCAATGGTCTTTTCTGGATGTTTTGTAATATACGTCCAGTATTTTGCCTTATCCCTGTCTCTGCTGTCGTTACCTGTCTTGGTTCCTTTTGGATTGTATTGTTGATATCCAACGAGTTGACCGGAAAGGTTGAAAAGAAGGAAAACGGCAAGGTTGTTTTCCTTGTCCATAATCACCCGTGTCTTTGATAGATCAACATCACGCGATCGAAGATGGGATTCAATGTCATCATTCTCACATAAAAGAATTTGTTTTAGAGAAAACATTTGAGTTTATCTTTCTCACAAGTTTGCGAACATGTCCTTGAAAAGGAATTTTGAATTAGCACGAGGTTCCCCAGTTTGTTTTGATTCTTCTGGATTGATCCAAATGATCATTTTCTCATAACGAACAGGACCATAAGAAATTACTTCGTTCTCTTTCTTATAAAGTTTTGGCATCTTTACCTTTGAGTTCAACTCATCAGGATTTAGCAGAAACTTACCATTCTTCTTTATTGGCATTGTCTTGAACAAAACAACATATTCTTGGAAAGAATATGCAAATTCTTTCAGAATTTCTTTTTTTGTAGTCCATGACAATATAGGAGAATGCTCTGTTTCCAATACACCATTTTCAAAAACCCAAAGACGTTCGTCGCCAGGATTTCTTGCAAGGTCTTCTTTTGATAGTCCAGTCGTATTGAAAAACAAATCTAAATTTACAGAACTAAAAGAAATTCCTCTATAAATCGGTTCATTTTCCGGAACAAGTAAGTTTGAATACTTGCCTTTCTGTGCCAGTTTGTAAACGTCCGGAAATTCCTGAGCTATTTTGTCCGCCACCTGACTATTGATCCATTGAAAAAGTCCTTTCTTGAAATCTTCTTCTTCTGGAGTCTCTGGTTGTTTCTCTGTTTTTGAAATGTCTTTTCTGTCTCTATCAAAGAGATACTTGCCAAAAACATCATTTGGTTTGGCTTCGGACGGAGCGTCTTCAAATATTAATTTTTTGATGCTCATGACTCTTCTGTCTTTTCTGGATAGTTTACACGACCGCCACTCATCGTTGCACCAGAGAAAAGGTCATTGAAGAACGGAATGACAAACTTTCTTCCTTTGTAAATCGAATAAAAATCATCTTGATCTTGCGCAACAGGAAGAACAACACTTCTTGGTTCCGTGGCATTTCCAGAGCCATCTGTGTAAAGAAGTTCTGCTTTCATTTGACCATCTTCTTGTCTCTCAACGAAGATTACACTTTCTTGTTCAAACTTCTTTCCAAGGAAAAGTAGATCATCTTTCGAAATGTTTGGAATAACTAAAGGCTTTTCAACGTTTCCATATTTGCCTTGTATTTGGTAGAAACCATAACCAGCTTGACGTAGAGATTGTGCAAGCATCTTGTTTCTCTTCTTGTTTTCTTCTGGAGGCAGTTCCTTCGCAAATGGATTTTCTGCTGTCACAATTCCGATTGATGAAATGTTTTTTTCTTGTCCTGTGAGGCTTCTCATCAGTTTTGAATATCCACCCTCTGCAAGGTCCCCTTCATTTATTTGCACAGCCTCAGAGAGCCTTCTAGGTGCCTTGCCGTTGAAGCCAAATAGATGAGGTGAGACAAGAGCAGGACGAACAGAAAGAAGGTCACGAAGTCGAAGTTTACCTTCACCATAAAGGTCAACAATTTCAATTCCTCGTTTCTCTTCATCTTCATTTTCTTTGCTTGATTTATCATCCCAATACCAAGGTGCTTCATCATTTGGATTTGGAAGTTGAAGTTCATCCTGCTTCTGCTGATTTCTTTCGTCTTCTTCTTTCTTTTGACGATCAATCTCCCAAGGAGACGGAACCCAATCTTGTTCACTTAGGGTTTCTGAACTTGAGATGTTTTCTTTGATTGTGAACTTTTTCTTCTTACTCATTTTCATTCTCCATCAGATCATACATGCTTCGGATGATCCTTCTTAGGGATACGGTACCAAACTCATTTGATATAAATACTGCTGTCGCAGCTTGAACTTTCACATCTCCGAAAGAAATAACTTCACCTTCAGTCGAAAGCATGTTGATCATTGCCACATGATCGCTGTCCTTCGGTCGTAAGTTCGAGGTCATTTCATAAGGGTTTAGAAGGAATTTTCCATTTGATGGATTGGGCACTGTCTTCATCAAGATATTCACTTCTCCCCCTTTTAGGAAATTCTGCAATATAAGAGGCTCAATTCCCCAAGACTGAAGTTTTTTGTTTGGCGGCGGATAAGAAATAGGAATATCGACTTTGAAAGGAATATTATCAAGAACTTTTTGGAGCTCAATACCATTCTTCAAATCTTCAATCTTTTTCTGAAAGGTTGGATTTGATGTTAGTCCAAGGGCTTTTGCCACATTGAAACCATGAACAATCCGATAAACAGGACGTTCTTCATCTGGCTTTAGAAACTTTTCATACTTTCCTTGACGAACAAGTTTCCAAGCTTCTTCAAAATTGGATGAAAGGGCAGTGTGATGAGTGTCGTTTATCCAAGACGCTAAGGAATCAAGAAGTTCATCTTCTTCGGGGGTATTCTTTTCTTTTGAAGCCCTAGTTTCAGCTCGCTGATCACCAAACAAAAACTCTCCAAAGATATCATCTTTGGAGGCTTCGACTTCTTGTTCAACAATCATATCAACAATGCCTTCAAGGACCGATTGAAGTTGTTCTTTTTCCTTTGAGGAAGCTACATCTTCAAGACCTTTCAAAGCCTGTTTCTTGGCATCGAGTTTCTTTTGTTTCTGACGTTCTGCATAGGACTTTGCATCAGTACCTAAAGCTGTGTCAGTTGAACCGACTTTCGTTGGTTTCGTAGGAATCATGAGGATAAATAGAGAAATTATTCATCATCATCCCAAATACTTACAACCCCAGGAGCGGGAATAGGTGAAAAGAAATTTTTTGTAAACTCCAAATCTCCAACAATCCAGTCAGGTCTACTTTTCTCATTCTCTTCTGTTCGAGGATTTGCTTTATTCAAACCATGAACAAACGTCCATCTACAATCTTCACATGAATATCGAATGGCACTATCACATGGATGACAAGACAGAAATCTTGGTGTTCCATCTGGATTTGTTCCGGATTTATATGTGTGGCAATCATAAGCCCAATAAAGATTGGTCGATGAACAATTTGGACATTTCTGTTTCATAGCTTGAGTATGACATTTCAGTGCTAATTTTTCAAAGATTGTGTTTGTCATGTTCTTCTTTGTGGCAGGATTTACAAAGAACAATTCCTGAGACGTTGTTGTCAATATGATATTGAGCGACTTCATTAGAGATTTTTTGTTTTAGAGCAAATGTTTCCTCTGTTGTTGGAAGACCAAAATAATCTTTCCAATTGTTAGAGATAGCTATACGTCTTACAATTTCACTCATTTGTTCTTTGTTGTGATGAACTTCAAGGTCTGCTCTTGGAGTATCATTTCTACTTGCTTTACACTTTTCACAAGAAAAATTTGATGCTGCAAGTTTTGGATATTTCCATTTTTCAAAAAGTTTTTTACTCGCATGACACGTGGCTAAAAGAGATGAAGTTCCACCTTTCCATTGTGAATGGTCCTTGCCTGACAAAGTTGGAATAGTTCCATTCAAGCGATTTTCTTTCATTCGTTTTGAACGCTTTTCCTTTTCTGGACCTTTTACAATGGACTGAGACATTTTGGCAATGCGTTTATCAGTTTCTTTTGTAAGACCCTTCGCCCAATGTTCACCAGTTTCATTCAAATGAAAAGGTTTCCAAGTCCCATCTTCAACCATTTTTCTTCGTGTTGAAGCACTCTTTTGCTGTATCTTCTCTGATACGAAGTTATTCTTGACCCGAGACTGATGTCCTTGAATAAAGTCTCGATAACCTCTTGTAATATCAAGAAATTTTGGCTCCTCATCACAACCACATTTACACTTCGGAGCAATGTCATTCAAAAAGTATTTGGTATAAAACTCTTTTGATGAAACCTTGTGTCCTTTTCTGCAATGAGCAGAAAGAGAAATGAGTGATGGATAACTGTTTTGACAATATGGACAAATAAACATGGCTACAACCTCTTAATTGAAGTGTAGCCACTCAAGACTGCATTGTCTAAAGATATAGTCTAAAACTGCAAAACCGCGTTGTCAAATCGGATTGTAAGAGAAATTTCAACAAGGTCAGAACCTTCCATTGCCAAGTCACCAAAGGTTGCGTTTGTAATGAAAGCACCCTTGATATCCCAAAGTTGAATGACTGTTCCAACAGGATCAAGCATCTTGATTTGAATGTCGCGCTTGTAGAAATCAGCATAGCCGGAACGACCTGAGACGCTTTCAAAGCAAAGACGAACCCATTCCATAACCTGCTGAGCGCCTGATGGAGCGATGGCGTCATGAAGCGTAACAGTCATTGTTTCAAAGGTTGTTTTTCCTGCAATGTAGCGAGTGCTGTTGATCCAAGGAATAGCAACTTCCTCTGTTGCCATTGTTGGACGAGCTGCTGTCTTGATAAGGAAACTGTCAATTCCCTCAATTGCAAGAACAAATCGACGCTTT
>ERZ761592.268-NODE-268-length-22281-cov-7.673266_pt1 | contig 22281 bp, 56 predicted proteins | sample MGYA00433095_ERZ761592 | MGnify/ENA primary metagenome ERZ761592 (study PRJEB28899, sample SAMN03785554) | bioreactor sludge metagenome | biome: EBPR Sludge; feature: EBPR Bioreactor; material: 0.22µm filtered reactor supernatant | place: Saint Lucia: Queensland... | reverse complement strand
ACACTGAATCATACCATAATGTTATTGAACGATGGATCAACTTTGGAAAACATTATAAGATATTGCCAGAATCATTTACTTTAGGCGATCCTATACCAAAAGTCTAGCGTATCATAAAAACAACATAATTGTTGCTAACATGAGACAATGTAGCTAATATACAACAGAAGTGTTGTTTTTATACAACACTTCTGTAAAACCCTATTTTTTCGCAATTTTCCGCGATTTCGACAATGCTAGCAGGTTGATTTAACAAATGCTAATTCTGATTCATAGCAAAATATTATTTGACTTCTCTTAAAACTTCTGCTAAAATAGGATGGTGGCGGGAGAACTGTTGTACTATTCCAACAGAAATTGATTTGCTCGGACCTATTGACATACGTTTTAATGCAGGTATAATAAATATTCCAACTGACCGGAGGTAGAGCCATGAACAAAATGTTTGTGTTCACTTATACTCGCCTCGATATCGAGTCAGGCACTTCGATCAAGCAACATAAGTCCATTAGTTCTAAAGAATTGTTGGCGGCTCAAATTCAGATGCTTATGTTCCTGAACAAATCCAACAAAGAATCGAAGATGTTCAAGTATTATGCAGAGAAGCTTACTGCGAGTGAACAAATTGTAAATGAATGTGGTGCTGACTAACAAGGGGAAATAAAATGGATGATTTGATCTTGTTTACTTTCAATAATGGTTGTGATAGAATTACAGTAGCTAGTGGCAACATGGATCAAGCAATTGAACAGGCTTTTCATCTGTGTGAGCAAACGGCCCCTCTATCCTATCTAGGAACTGTCGAATGGACACACGAAATGCTGGAAATGATGATGCAGGATCAAACGATTCATTGAAGGTAATTCAATTCGGTGATATCATTCGCCAGAAGATTGAGAAACTGACTGAAAAGGCTAATGTGCATAAGCACTTAGCTCTTGAGTCTGTCTCGCTTCAAGCGAAAACTTTCCATACGACACAGAATGAAGTGCTCAGTGCTGAAATCGGTAAGCTTAAGGATAAACTGCGTCACTTGAAGAATCAAGGTTTCGTCACGATTCATCATGATGTGTTTTCAATTGACCCATTCAACGGGTGTTGACACACCAAGATTAATTTGTTATAGTCTTATCACACCCATAGAGGATATCCCATGCAAGGCATTTTCTTTGTTCTTGACGCATATAACATTGATCGGAGCAATCCGGCAAAGGCTGTTCAGGCGGTCAATGCACTGAACCTGACGCTGAAGGGTGCTAACGATTATCTTCGCCATGCGGTCGAATTGCAAGACGAAGAAACGATGCCGTACATTTCTGATGTTACCGAAGCTCGCACGGTCCTTGCGTATATGGTGCAGGTTGGTTTGCAGCGTAACAAGGAACTGTTCTCGCTGGAAGCATTCCAGCAGTTTGCAGTCCGTGCTAAGGGTGTTCAGCCTGTTGCCATTCCGCAGCCGATTGCACCTGTCATTGAGGCGGTCCCTGTCGAACCTATCCCGGTTGTTGCCAAGGTCGAGGCTGTGCCTGTACTGGTTCCGGCACCTGTAGCAATTAAGGTTGAACCTAAGCCGATTGTTGAGGTTGCTGAAAAGAAGAAGCGAACCCGCCGAATCGATCCTAACAGCAATTTGCAGCGTGCCAAGAATCTTTACCAGAGTGTCCCGGATAAGTCTAGGGATGCCATTTTGGACCTGTTCAAGACTGTTTTGGGACTTGACGGTGGCACGGCAATGACCTACTATTACATTGCACGCAAGGGATGAAACGAGCAGTTCAAATCTTCCTTGCCATGGTTCTTATATGTCTCATGGTTGTCACTAGTTGCTCACTCTGTGGCACCATGAGACTTGCTCAATGTGTATTCTAAAAGACTTGACAAATACTCAAACATCCATTAAAGTATTACACATGAATCCGATCATTGTAGTTCTGCCGACGAACAAGAAGGGTAACCCTTCGGACGAAAAGCTGTATGATTATCAGAATGGAAATTGCTTCTATTGTGATGGATACATGCTACCGATCAAGCAGAATCATCGAACAAAGGAAAATTGTCTTGGTCCTCAAGGCTACACCTATGATCATCTGATGCCGGCTTCCCTTGGGTTTACACTTGTTGGCAACAAAGTCTTAGCCTGTCGAGGCTGTAACAACGACAAAGCTAACAGACTGCCGACTGCGGCTGAGATTGTCAAGGCCAGTATGATGTATCTTGCATTTGGAAAAAAGTGTCTGGTAACAGTAGCATCCCCTTGACTTCCATCTGAGTTCTGATATACTAGTCACATGAATGAGGGAACTGACATGCGCGATTATGCAACATGGGAACTCAGAAACATCATCAAGGCATTGAGTTTCCTTCCGCTCTTGAACACTCCCGAAGAAAATGCTAGACTTAAAGCTGCAAAGGCTGAATTGAAGAAACGAGAAAAGACTCACAGATACTTGTCGTAATAAAAGAAAACTTCTATCATCGGCCGATACGATGATCCGAGAAGGTAGCGGGGATTGAAGGTTCACCCGAAGATTTAAGTGTTTCATTTCATGTAGCTATGCTGGATGATAGCGGCTGTTAATGATAAGATGCTAATGATATAACAGAGTGTATATCAAAGGTTGATTTAGACAGTGACTAGACCACGTACTGATGTAGTCCGAGAAGAACGCGACTTCCGGGAACGGCAGAGACTCGTGGATGAAATGATACTATTTTGATTATGCCGGTTCTTGGGAAACTCCACGGCGAGTAACCGTGCCCACCCGGCTCCAATTAAAGCTTGACATGCTATACGAAAGATGGTTTAATAGATTCATTGGGACCGTAGCTCAGTGGTAGAGCAGGAGACTTTTAATCTCTTGGTCGAGAGTTCGAATCTCTCCGGTCCCACCAATTTTGGAAGTAGTATATGCCAATCATCGTAGGAAAAGATACTAGTGTTCTACATCGAGTGACTTGTCGTAATTGTTCCTCGGTGCTAGAATATGCAGAATGTGAGCGGCAACATCGAAGTCATACTGACTATAGCGGTGGTACTGATACTTGGAAAGTGATTATTTGTCCGTGTTGTGGTAAAGATGTACATGTAAACTAAAGCTTGACAAGTGATATACCTTAAGATATAATGTTTATGCTGATGGTGAGACGGTAGAATGCTACTAGAATCCGTCAGAAGTAGGGTAGAAAAACGTGTTGCATGGACGCAGAGTGCGTTCACCTGAGAAACTGATTAAGACTCGGTAAACTCTTAGGAGTAGAGGGTGAATATCCTCGTGTAATACAGTAGCAGACGTGCTACACTACCCTGCGGCGCTATTATGTTCTGTGTGGCAGAGTGGCGATGCAACTGCCCATGTGAGGGTAGTACAGATAGGTTCGAATCCTGTCACAGAACGCTTGACAAAGTAACAAAAAGTGCTATAATGTTATTCGAGTTTAAGTAATCGCACCAAATGCATGGTGCTTAATTTCTGGTGAGTCGCTCGATATCGTCGGGTGCGCAGTCGAATAAACGATAGCGAAGCCAGAAGATTACACAAGCTTGACAACTGATCCAAATGTGATAAGATAGAGTCTCTAAAGCAAAACGTCTCACGAACAGGAGAGTGTCATGTAGCTTCGGCTATACACAATATCACTAATTGAATTAATTTGACTAAATTAAATTGAATGATATAGTTTAACATATAGACTGGAGTAAGTGCCATGAAGATGTAATAACTTAATATTGATTAAGGTTAAATTAAATTGGATGATAAAAAAAAGAAGTGTTTAACGAAAGGGGATGGTCGAGCATCCCCTTTCTATTTGGAGAACATGATGAACCTGCATTTCCTTAAATTTGCTCTAATTGAATTCTTTGGCACTCCTGTTTACTCGGGTGTCAGGGTCGCCAAGACTTCTGGAAAGTCTTTTAAGTCAGGTCATAAGGTCAATACTGTCAAAGGATTGACTTGTAATCCTAACACGAATCTGCTAGCATATACATTCGTCGAAGATAACTCTATCGTCGATTGCAAACAGGTGTATGAAGTATGAAAATTGCAGAGAATGCGGAATACCAGCACATTGCCAATTGGACAGAGGCGTTGCGTAATCGCGGTGAGGCAGCAGCAGAGAAGCATTTTAATGAATTTGGCTATCATACCCTCGCTGGTGCCAAGAGTGCCTTCGGCAAGGCGTTCAATAAACGAATGCTTCAACTGTTGAATCAGTATTCAACATTTTGGGAACCCTTTATTGACTAAGTTCAAAATTGTGTTATACTTTGACCATCAACTGAGTGGAGCATATCATGTCTGCACCGAAGAAGTGGAAGGCCGAAGAAATCCGTCACAATCTTGAAACTCAGAATGAATGGCTCTATCGTGGTCTTATAGCGATCTACAATCGTCAGACTGCGGACGAAAAGAAGGAAGGTATCACGAAGCACGAGAACTCGGTGGGCTTCTCAGGCTGCGATAGCAATGCTCTGAGCCGTGCTGCACAATTCTACCAGAAGCGTGGCTTCCTTCCGAAGGATTGGCTTGACCAAGTTCGTAGTAAGATGCTAAAGTATTCCGGTCAACTGGCAAAGATTGCCAACAACCTTATTTAAGGAATAAGAAAAATGTCTAAAGGTTCTTTTATATTTATCGTACTGATGTATGTAACATCAACTACTGGTTTGTGTATTGGTCTGATAAATGGTATTGCACGGGATCGTAAAGCAGAAGGATTGCCTTCTGTCAAAGAGATTAAATTAGCACAAGAAGAATGTGAAAAGAACCTGCCACGTTCGCAGAAATGCATCCCCAAGGTAACGTGGGAAGTCATTACTCCTTGAATTTTGATATCTACATCATTGGGAGAAAAACCGAACTGACTGAACATGGGGTGGCTCATCAGTCAGATCGACAATCTGTTTCTGTTAATGTGCCATTTAATCAATTAAAAGTCAAGCTTAAAATGGTACTTGCAAATCTAGCACATTCAAGGTACGGTTATAACGGATTCCAGTATTACGGATATGAAGTCTATCCTGCTGGTACTACTAAGGAACAATTTCCGGCATATCAGCTATTGACAAATGATCCTGTTCCATGTTTTAATGAATTTCTGACAGTACGTAATGCTACTGGAAATTTTGACACTCATAGAAGATGGAAGCAAACATGAAATTGACTGAAAAAATTTTGGATATTCTCCAAACTTATGGTATGATGGTGATGTTGATGGTGAGTGCAATGTCCATCGAATTTCTGACTGTGTATTTCTTTGGAATATCTGACCCTGCAAGATTTCTGATGGTATTTTCATTTTCCGCAATGTTTAATACAGCATTCATTATAGCAACTCCATTCACTCTAATTTGGTTCTTGACTAAATGATCTTTCAAACTCCCCTCGCTGATCCTATCACGTCTAATGAGTATCGTGTCTATCCTGTAGGTCGATGGGAACGTCTCAGGCTCGCATGGGCAATCTTTCTTGATCCTGAGAAGTTCCGCATTTGCTTGCGCCTGAGCAATGCACAAGAATGGATGGCAAAGAACTGTAACGAAATTCCTCTTGATCTTAGGGGAACGAAAACAGTTGACTATTCTTAAATCTATGCTATAATGATCCTACCCTAACGAAAGGAACTGCACAATGGCTACTCTCGAAACGTTCAATGCACTTTCTTCGATTGACCTCAGCACCATCCTTACTAACGCTCTTTTTGCTGGTCGGAAGGCTGCTATTGATTTCAAGGAAATGGACGTGATGTGGCCCTGTGGCTTCGCATGGATCAATGTCAAGATTCGTAAGAACCACCGTCTTGCTTCGATCCTGCGGGAGCATGGTTTTACATGGAATGACTACAACAAGACTTATCAGTATCGTGGTCACAGCATCAGCGGTGCTCAGAATATGGACTACCGTGAAAAGTTTCTTAATGTTATGGTTGACCATATGCGGAACAATGGCATTCCGTGCTACGTCGAAACTCGCATGGATTAATGCTTGACAATGGGAGCTAGTAGTAATATACTAGCTCCCATGAACAAACAATATCGAAAAGAATGCTATGAAGCCTTCCACGATGAAATGGATCAACTGGAAGAAGATTTTCAGAATGGACGTATTTCCCTTCAAGAATATACGCGATTCAAGCGTAATCTGGAAGAAAATCTCGAACAAGATTTGAATGAACTTAAAAGACTTGACGCCTAAGCTAATTCTGTTATAATACCCTCACACAACGGAGATTAACAGTATTGACATTACTTAGAATCATTGGTATATTCATAGCACCATTTGGTGCTGTCCTAGGATGGCTATGGATTTTCAAGGTAATTCCGTAACACTTAAGCCGCCTTTTCAGGCGGCTTCTTTTTTGAGTAATGGTTGCTAGTTCTCCCGCCACCATCCTATTTTAGCAGATAAATTATAATAGGTCAATACTTGACATACATTAAATTCTAAGCTATAATTCACTCTATAGTCATTGGAATTAATTATGAATCATCTTGAATTTGCAGAAATGGAAAACTACAATCTGTCGAATGGTCGTGATGAACATTTCAAGAAATGGATGGATGAAGCTGCATCTTTGATGAATGTGTCTGACCTTGATGGTGATGATGAGGTTGAAGGCTATTCCCTTGATTCGGCTTACAATGCTTGCTGGTCCATGATCAGCCCGAGTGAATATGCCTCTGGAAAACGCATTTAAGACTTGACTTTAATCCATTTCAGAGTATAATGTAATCTTCTTAGGAGGTTCATATGTCTTTTCATGATGCTGAATCGAAGATTCGATCCCTTATCGAACAGGGTAATGCCAAGTTCGGCACAAATGTCCATCTTTCAAGCATTTCTTGGAATCTTCGGGGAAAGAGTGCGGGGAAGGCAACCCTCAATGACAAGGGATATTTCATTCACCTGAATAGGGAAGTGCTCGAAAAATATCCTGATCACATGATGAATGTCACCATTCCCCATGAAGTAGCTCATCTTATTGTTTTTGCATTGATCAAGCAAGGTCGCAGCAAAGATCGTGGGCATGGTCGAGATTTTCAGTATGTTTGCCGTTTCCTTGGGGGAACTGGCGACCGATGCCATACGTTGAAGCTTACGCCTGCTAGGGTGCGTTCTAGGTATGTATATGTTCTCCCCTCTGGCCTCAATATCAGCATTTCCTCTGTCACGCATAATCGTATTCAGCAGGGTAAAACGGTACGTAGGGCTGTAGCTACTGGTGAAATTATTCGGGCATATCATTTCGCAGCGAAGGCTTGACTTCGGATAGATTTGTAGTATAATGTATTCATTCTTGGAGACTGACATGAACGCCAGCAATAATGATGCTCTGCGGGAATTTGCCTTCAACGTTGGTGCCGAACACGGTAATATTGGTTATCAATGGCTTCTGCATGACTCAGATACTTGGGTTAAGAATCCGCATTATACTGGCCCTGAACAGATGCATCCTGATGATTATACCTATGATCAGGGTGATCTTGATGATCATTGGGATTTTGATGCTGATGATGGTCAGGCACTTGTTTCGGCAGGATTCGGCATTGATGAAGATTATGGCGGGTTCTCTGATATGGATGATTATTGAGCATGAATAAGTATTATGTTATTCGAAGCATCCATCATGCCGGCCTTGCATGGTCCAATGAATTTGGGTGGGTTGCTAATGACACCTATGATGTATTCTCACAAACTGAACGTGATACCCTCAATCTTCCTATTGATGGACAATGGTGGACACTTGGAGAATAAATTATGTCACTTGCATTAGATGAAGCATTGAGTAATTGGCAGGTCCATGCTCCGGGCATGTGGGACAATGAAGTTAGTTCAATGTTAAATGACTGGTATGCTGTGTCAAATACTGATGGTATCGTAGCATACTTTGCCGACGAAACTGCTGCATGTCGCTTCCGTCTGGCCGAAGTCAACCGTATTCTGAATGGTTGACTTCTATGATGAAGAATTTTAACTATTGATAGCAACTTCTTCACGCAACGATAGTTGACTTTCCCTCAGATTTTGCTATAATACTTCCACCAACTAAGGAACACTTATATGAATGTTACGATGGAAATTGATGGTGTCAAGTTTGTTTGCTCGGCTCGACAGGCTAGCACGATTGACACGCTTTGCCAGACTCGTAAGGGTGGCTTTGCCAGCGTCAAGGGTTATGTTTCGTCTAGCTCTGGCGAAAAGGCTGACCATACGGTGCTGACCCGTTTCAGCACGGAAAAGCTTTACGGTCGCAAGATCAAGGCTCTGGAAGCTCTCACGCTGAACGATATCGCGGCTGATGTTGCAGCGAATCCGAAGCTCTCGGCACTTCCGTTCGGTGATCTGACCAAGGCTTTCGAGGATCGTAAGGCTAAGGAAATTGAGTCGATGAACAAGACTCTGGACGGTGTGCGTGATGATGCACGTCGTCAGTCGCATGATCGTAACTATGCCCGCGTCACTGATGGTGTCAAGGTCCATTTCCTGACGGAAAAGCGTGGTGATCTGACGGTTCCCGTTCGCAATGCTGATGGCCTGCCGATTGTCAAGAACATCATGCTGACCGTGGTTGGCATTTCCAAGAATGTCCTGACGGAAGGCACTCACAAGGTCGTCAATAGCGGTGTGCCGGTCCTGCTCTCGAATGTGATGGAAAAGCACATGCCGAAGTCCACGAAGCTTAAAACCCTTTCCCTGTCCGAAGATAACTTCGACAGCATCGTGATCGACGGCGAAACCCTGATGCCGAAGGAATTTGAAGGCGATTTCAGCTAAATCTACTTGACAGTGGGAGAATTGACCCTGACTGCGGAGCTAAGATCAAAAGATCGAACTAAGAAATAGTGAATTCCAAGGAGTCAACGTGACTTGGACAGGGTAATACAACGAATCCTCTATCGAAAGGTAGAGGATTTTTTCTTGCATTCCATTAAAACTTCTGTTAAAATAGGATGGTCGGCGGGAGACTTATATATCAGCCATGCTTGCTCAAATGACTTATGGATAAGGCATTGACAATCGTTTTATATATGCTATAATGCGTCAAAGAGGATTTAACATGATCTACAACCGATTCAATGAAAAGTATCGAAATCTTGTGATGGCATGGATTCGCTACTACAGGAATATAGATGGTGCCTATTTCTATCAGGGTAGGATTCGTCATGCGATTCGTCATGCTAAGACAGGCTTTCGTCCTGTAATGCCGTCTTATATATGATAGAATGATCCAACAATGGAGAACCCCATGTCAAAACTGAATAACCGCCGCATTGATGATTGGAAGCGTACACACGCAACTGATGAACAGTTCGGGATGCTTGGTGATCTTACGCTGATGAACCTTGAAGTCATCTGTGAACAGGTCCGATTGGCCTATGGTGATCTTCCTGATGATGAATTTGATCTTGCACTGGCAAATGTTCAAGATGACAAGGACACCATCAAGTCTGCATGGGAAGCGTTCACCAGTGAACAAAGCTGAACGGGATGCTGTCAACAGTCTGCTAGCTGAATATGTAAGAATGCTCTGTGCTAGAGAACGTATTGCCATGCACCCGCTTACTGGTGAAGTATATCCTAAGTTGCTATACAAAGTCGAGAAGGAAATTGAAGAAATTCGACTAATTCTTAACACTTTTCTGCTTGACGATCATCGGGATTAGTGTATAATATAATCCTAGATTAGGAGTTGCACATGTCTTTTTTTAGTGACAATGTGGATGAAGTCCTCTGCAAAAAAGTGCAGAATGACTTTTTCCATGATTATGCACATTTTGCTGCAATCAATCGAAAACACAGCAACGATTCTAATACCATTATTGATGGTAAGTTCATGTTTGCAACATGGGCTGGCCCTACTGCTGATATGTTCAATCTCTTTCATGAAATCGCACATTTTGTGGAAATCGATGATGCTCGATGCCATATCCCCTCTTGGGGGTTAAAGCACGGAAAAAAGATCATTATTGGTGGTCGGCTGTATGACGCAGGAATGGTTACAACAAAAGCGGTTGAACGTGAAATCCGCACCTTCGGCATTCAGATAGTGTTGCATAATCATTATGGTGAAACAACCTATGACGATATGCCTCTGGCTGAATATGGTGCAAAACTGTGCCAGCATATTGATGGGTTTCTGTACTATTATCCCAAAAACCAGAAAATAAGCTATGAAGATAAAAGGGCATATGCTCTTAAAGTAATTAGGGATCGAATTGAAGCCGAAACTCTTAAATGGTCGTTTGAGTCTATCATGGCAGAATGGCGAAGGAAAATGCCTATTTTGCAAAAAGGCTTGACTTCTATCTAAGTTCTGTTATACTACATCCATGAACATTTACATTTACCTTGATGACGAGCGACCGACCCCGAAGGATGCAACGCACCGTGTTTATACGGCAAGCGAAGCTATCAAGCTCTTGCAGGACTTGAAGGGTCAGTTGAAGGATGCTCATTTTTCCTTTGATCATGACCTTGGCAATGACAAGGATGGGACTGGTTATATGGTAGCCTGCTGGATGGAAGAACAGGCATTCTATGGGAATTGGGATTGTGTGCCAAGGACTTTCAATGTCCACAGTGCGAATCCTGCTGGTGCTCGGAACATTCACAAGTGTCTGGAACAGATTGACAAGTATCGGCCCAAGTGATATAATGTAGCTCAAACTCCGAAAAAGTTTGCTTGATGATATTGAAGTTATGGAAGTAACCTCAATGTCGTGATATCAAGCGCCCATGGGGGCTGTCACTCCGCGATGGGCCTGTATTCAAATAAATGGTAGATGCTCATGGGAGTGCCGGTAGCTCCGGTAAAGTGGTTCAACTCCACAAAGCGCAGGGCAATGCAAAGCGGTTCGATTCTGCCCATCTACTATTGACTTATATTAAAACATGTAGTAGTATAGCCTTAAGAACTCGGAGACTCCAATGAGTACCTATGCAAAGGTTGTATTTTTCTCCTTCGCATGTATTGCAGTCATGATTCTTTCGCTTTCTGAAATCGGCAAAGTCCTCAAAGAGAAAATCATTGACGGAATTGTTCGAGTTGTAGTATAATACATACCATGACAGCCCTTCAATACATCCTCAGCATTCACAATTTCGGTTCTGGTCTGACCAAGACTGGCTTCTGGTCCCATGAACAGAATAAGATCGCATCTAACAGTGAGATTCGTCGCTGGATCGAGAATGGTTCAATCCTGATCAATCATGAGCGAGTCACTTGCAATGAAGTGATTGACTTTCCTTTGCATTCTGTTATACTCTTTCCGAAGTCTGACAAGCGAAGGATTACAGTGCTATGAGTTGTGAATAAGCATTGACACACTGACCAAATAAGGTTATACTTTAAACATGAAAGTTGCAACCCTCCATCGTTTCAGCACTGTGACCGCACGCGGTAAGCGTCGCACGGTTGATGGTGAAATGCTGGTCGATTCTTATACTATCACGAATGGTCGAGTGGTTGCCAAGAACAAGAAGGGCAATACTCTTATTGACTGTTCGCACGCTTTGTGGGATAATCTTATCTCTCAAGGTTACCTTACTTTCGTCGAGGAATAATCATGAAAGAAATTCTCGCACATTCGCATTACGGTCCCGGTGGTCGCAAGTGCCCTTGTTGTGGCCCTTCCCCGTCCTATCGGACCAAGTTTGATCGTACTGCCAAGCGTCGTGCCAAGGCTGCGGCAAAGCGTGCTATGATTCGTGAAATTAACCATAAGGACGATGAATAACGAAATAAAGCTATTGACATAGCATAGATTTATGTTATACTAGATTCACTAGATTGGCATCCACCTACTACCCAAGGGATCACAATGAATCGTATTGATATGCGTACCGGATTTCAGGCAGTTCTTGACGTTGTGCGAAAAAATCCCAATGCTTCCACGGCTCTCGTCGCCTACCGTGTCCGTCGTAAGTGTATTACTCGCACCACGGTTACTGTGTATGTTTCGCTCGCTCGTCAGGTTGTCATCCCCGACAAGAAGAAGCGCCTTGCAGTTGGTCGTGCAGCACGATAAAAGCTTGACAAGGGACTGAATTCTGTTATAATACTCCCATACCCAACGGAGATACCCATGAAAAAGTTCATGAATCAGTTTAACCTGAACCCGATTCTGCGTATGCAGTTTGAATCGTTCGTTTATCGTGTGGCTGACAAGATGGTTATCGATTATGATGGCGGCGTGTGGAAGTCAAAGACTGTCGGTGATACCGTCATCCTGATCATTCCTTACACTGGAATGGTGAAGCTGCACAATCATCTGAGTGGTGCCACCGTCGAAACGGATCAGGTGACTGCATCGGCAGCATTCACGTATCTGGTGGTCAATTGGTTCTGGAATATGGTTGCCGAGAAGATTTCCGACGCATCGAATGATGCATTCGAGAAGTGTTTTTATGCCATCCGTGACGCAGCGTATGCGGATGACAGCAAGATTATCGACAAGAACGCATTCTACACTTTCACAGACTAACGTAACAGACTCCCCTAGAACTTGACAAACTAGGGGAGTCTGCTATAATGTAAAAAAGGATATGCAGATGACTCCTAGCGAACTTCGTGCAAATATTCTGGCTGTTCGTCCGAATAGCCAATTTTTCGACGATAAGACCATGAAATTCTTTGGAGACACCATGAAGAATTATGGTGTGCGTTCCTATGATGAAAATACATGGGAACTCTACCGTAAGAAACCTGTCAAGTATGGCTTGCAAGATAGTGCCTACTTCGATAAGCGAACCCTGATTCTGGTATATCCCAAAAACGCTTGACATTTCATTGAATCATGATATAATGTTCATAACATGAATCGGATAGTTGTTAAATTTATAACGGTATATGCGTCCATTAACGAAAGTTGAAAAGCGCCTTTGCGAATGTGCAATGGGTTCTGTGAAATCCTTTGTTCTGATAACTATTGCAGTATATTGTCCAATATCTTGGCTTTTGATGATAGGTCCACCAAGTTTGGGGTAGTTATGTAACTAAGGATGCAGTCGAGTCATATAAGGCTTGACATTCATTCAAATTCTGATATAATGCTATCACACATTAGGAGAAAGTCATGTTCTGTTGCGAAATGTGTGAGAGCAATCAAGCTAACCTGATCGGTGCCCTCGGCATGTTGAGCTATCTTCGCTGCCGCCATTGTGGTTGGGATCAGGTTGTGGATACCTCGGAACTGGAAGAATTTGATGTATAAATGTAAGAAAATCCTTGACGATATGCTCTACATCTTCACTGGTGAAGATGGTGGGATTGCGTTCTTGCGCCTCCGAGAAAATCTTGAGAATATTTACAAACAGGCTGATGCGGGTGATCCTGCATCGATTGAAATTGTGAATAGGGTAGAAGCAGTTAACAATCTGTTCAAGTATTTTTCAAACCTTCCAAACCCTAAATTAACTATTGTAAAAATAAATAAAATGTGATATCCTGTCGAAAAAGGATCACATTATGAATGGAAAAACCGCAATAGAATTATCCGCAGAATTAGCTCTTGGCCTTATCACAGCTAATCAAATTGAAGCCATTTATGGCTCTGGAATGCTTTCTACGGTCCTCGGAATCGGTGCCGGAGTAGGTGCTGCTGCTGTCACTAAACCTGTCTTAGACTTTGTGGATGATAACACAGGACTCGTGAGCCTTGGTGGTGATGTTATCGATTCTATCACAGATATCTTCGATTGGTAAGACTTGACATACCTTTCAAATGTGATATAATTATGCCCATCTAAAAAGGATTTAGCATGAGAATTTGGTATATCATGAGCAAGATTGCTAGTGATTATCTAGCACCTAAATTGATTCCCGATTATCATATGATCGGTCGTAGTCATAATCAAAAGAAGCGTTGGTAACGCTTGACATAGACTCTAATTCTGTTATAATTACCCCATCAAATCAAGGACTCACCATGAATCTGAATGATCCTCGCGTCAAGATTATTCACAAGAAAGCGTGCTACTATAACAATAATGCCCTGTACGATTGCTCCGATAAGGTGCTGGCCGAAAAGCTTCAACGCTACTATGCGGCGTATGGTATCGATGGTTTTAATCGAAGGGGTTGACTTCCTGATCGATTATGCTATAATGTCAGCATACAAACAAGGGTGATACTATGAATGCTCAGGAACATTTCGACTCGCTGATGAAGCTCTGTGAAGGCGATTCATCGTTCTATTTCGTGGATCAGGTCCGCAATATGTGCAAGTATCGCATCTTTTCCTATCGTCTCGCAGGTTATAGCGAATTCCTGCTGCCGTATGCCCGCGAGTGCCGTGGTCATATGTTCGAGATTGACTCGGACGGCAAGATGATCCGTGCTGCATCCATGGCTCCGACCAAGTTTTTCAATCACATGGAAAATCCGATTACCATGGACCTTGATTTCTCTGACTGTGATCTGGTCATGGACAAGGCCGATGGTTCCCCGATTTCCTCGTATATGCAGGATGGCATCTATTTCAAGTCAAAGACTTCGCTGAATTCCGAACAGGCTCAGGCCGCAATGAAGTTGCTTCACAAGTTCCCTGATTTGGCTGGTTTCATTTTCCGCATGGAATGCAATGGTTACACTGTGAATCTGGAATACGTGTCGCCGAACAATCGCATCGTTCTGCCGTATCAGACCGACAATCTGATTGTCCTGAGCGTTCGCAGTCGTCAGGGTGATACCTATGGCGAATATCTGGATCATTCGGTCATTGCGTCGCTGATGGCTCGTTACGGTTGCGAAGAACATCTGGTCAAGAACTATGCCAATGAAATCGAGGATTTCAATGCCCACCTGAATTCGATCAATGAAATGTCGGATATCGAGGGTTTCGTGATCCGTATTCGTGGTGGTGAAACCGTCAAGGTCAAGACCGCATGGTATGTTGCTCTGCATCGTGCCAAGGATTCGATCAATTCGCCGAAGCGTTTGTTTGAGGTCGTCGTCAATGAGGCTCACGATGATTTGCGCGGCGTGTTCCCCGAAGATCAATTCTTGCTGGATCGAATCGAGGAAATGGAGAAACTTGTACAGGGAATCTATGCAAATATCAAGGTGAATGTCGAGAAGTTCTATAACGATAATGCTGGACTTGATCGTAAGTCTTATGCTATCCTTGGCACTCAGACCCTTCCACGGCTGTATTTCAGCCTCGCCATGAACCTGTACCTTGGCAAGGAAAATGACTATAAGGAATGGATGATCAAGCATTACAAAGATTTCGGGATCAAGGATGATCCTGTCGAAGAATAACCCTTGACTTTTCCTAAATACTTGCTATAATTATTCCAACGACAGGGAGAAACACATGAAAATTATTTTCGCCATTTTCGCACTGATGCTTGCTTCCGTGGTGCAGGCAATAGATACGCCTAACCTGACTCTGGAAGTCGGAAATGCCTCCAATGGCTCTGTACTTCGTCTGAACAGTTGTTGGAGCTACGTCAACGCAGATCAGGCTGGTGGTGCTGTCGGAGTGTTCTGCGAATCTTGGGCAGTTGATTATCCTAAGACCCGCACACTCGCGGTTGAACCCTTGATTTTTACAGGTTCTCGTTGGGTTTTTTCCGCAAATGTCATGGATATTCGTGGGTTCCAAGGTGATGATTGCAGACTCGTGCAGGATAAGCAAGAAGATGGTTTGCGTCGAATTTCCTTGAAGTGCCGCAATGTTCGTCCGACTCAGCCTAATGATTGTTCTGCCAATGGTCATTTGTGCCCTTAGACTGTTGACATACCAATTTTTCATGGTATAATATATCTCATACTTCAAAGGAACTACCATGACTGCAACGGTCGTTGTTTTTCGCAAGTTCAAGAATGGTGATATCACCTGAATTAAGCCGCGCCGTAGGCGTCGGCTTGAATGAAATGTTAGCCGTAAACGCGGCTGACCCAACGAAGAGGATACGACATGAGCGAAGTAATGCGAGAAATGCCGCGCTACGAATGCCACAAGCAAGTGTGGGCGCTGAAGATCAGGGAAGTGCAAGACAACAAAGCCACAAACCCTACGCTCGCGTTTGAAGAAGACGGATACGCGCCGATCCCGGTGGATTGGGATTGGTACTACAAGCACAAGCCGCTGCCGGGCGGGTACTACGTTGTCTACGCCGATGGCTACAAAAGCTACTCGCCCGCAAAGGCGTTCGAAGACGGCTACACCCGGATTTGACGGCTAACATTGCAATCATGCCCGGAGAGAAAGCATTCAATCATGGCTACGATGTTCTTTCGTATATGCATGTAGGGCAGCACGGTGCATGTGACACTCTGATTGTTCGTGATACCACTCGCCCGACTCCTGCCGAGTATGCACCATTGAAGGCTGAAATGGAAAGCCTCGGATATGAACTGATTGTAAAGAGTCGGATTCAGTATAGGGATTGCCACTGGTCCCGTCACTAGCTCTTGCAATTGGAGTTTGATTCTGTTATAATACCTGCATACAACGGAGAATGACCATGTTTAATATTGGCGACCGAGTGTACCATAAGAAGTTTGGTGAGGGTACGGTTAGCAATTTTTCTCATTATGATGATTCCATCGTGGTCACCTTTGATGAAGGTGGAACCACCTTTGGGGTTTTTACGGTAAGTCTTGTCTCGCTCACTGGCGAACAGGTCGAACAGGTCGAACATGCTTTCCCGCCAAATTGTTCTTGACTTCACTCTGATTTCTGTTATAATGCCTGCATACAACGGAGCATAACTATGAACCCGCAGATTGAAGCACTCCTTCCGGCTCTTGCAGAAGCATTTGCACAGAACTATTTCGACTACTGTGACCGCATTGGCTATACCCTCCCTCGAACCTATAATGTCACGTTTGAGCATGGAAGCAAGTTCAGCCGTATCGTTAAGGACGATGGTTCGCGTAGCACTATCGGCTTCATCGCTCTGGTTGACGGTGTATTCCCGAAGTCGAAGAAGCCTTATGCTGCTGGCACTCTCCTGAAAGCGGCTGGCTGGAAGGCTCCGGCTCTCAACTTCGCTCGCGGCAGCATCTTCCATGCCCCTCTCGCTGATCAGGAATGCATCTGCTGGACTGGCATCCGATAAGCATACCGGGAAGCTACTCGAAAGGGTAGCTTCCCTTTTCATCTGGAATCTGCTAATATTCCAGAATGAAACAGCATTCCTTCAATGACAAAATTTTACACTGGCTCTACTGCACTCGTTGCGGTTTGATCTGGTTGAAGAATGTTGCAACGCAAAAGGCTGTCAATCGAGCCTGTCCCGGTGCGGATGAAGATGATGCTTGACATTACCTTAAAATATGGTATAATGCTTCCAGCAAACGGAGCTTAAGATGATTCATTCCCTTGTCCTGATTGCCCGCCATCGCTACCTGAATCCTAGCAATTTCCAAGCATTCGTCAAGAATCGGTTCCCTCAGATCAATGATGAATGGCTGACAACGTATGATGTTGATGATATTGTCGATTCATACATCCGTCATATCGGCGAGGAACGTTATCGGGCCGAACGTGAACAGTTGATCAAGAATGAACTGGCTTACCTGAGAAGTGTAAGCTAATTCTTGACTTCTGCCTGATTTCCGGTATAATGCTTATAACCTAACAGAATGCAATACCATGCACTTCAAGAAAGCTACACCCACCGAACGGGCCGCATATAAAGCCGCTGGCGGCGTCTACCCTCTGCATGGTACGGCACAAAGCCGTGATGGTATTACATGCTACATCGAGGATTTGCGGGAATGGGGTAGGGGGAACCCGACATGGGAAGTTGCCTATCCGAAAGGCTACATCCATGCCTTAGATATGACGCATACCAGTCTTTGTTACTCACTCGCCGAGGCAAAGGAAACTGTACGTTATGCACCACTGATGAAGTGTGACTGTATCGAATGTATGGAGCATAACTCTTGACTCCTACCTGATTTCTGTTATAATACCCACACCAACCAAGGAACAATCATGAAAAAGCTTACTGCGGTTTCGGTGTCCAGTGGAAAGAATGTTGTTGTTCGATTCTTGATGCTCGAAACGGACAAGTGTGTTCGGGGCGGTCAGGTAGATATCAAGAGTCGCATCGATGGTATTACTCTCAATCGCCTTGCAAATGAAGCAGGTGCCATTGATCGTGGCGATACTTTCATCGTCGGCTGAATGCTTGAACCTGAGCCACTATTCTGTTATGATAGTGGCTCAGGTTCATTACAAGGATATCAAATGATCCAGCCATCTACCTCATATGCTCTCGCTAACCCTGAAGGCATCATTGTCGATAAGGGTTCAAAGAAACTGATGCAGCGTGAACGCAAAGCTAAGGTGCGTGAAGGCATCAAGGGCTATCGGGTATGGTTCTCACCTAGCGCCAAGATTGGGGACGACTATAGCAAAAAGTAGCCCAAAAAAGTTTCACGAAAACTCTTGACAAATACTAAAACTCTGCTATAATTTACACACTGGATCGGGATTCACCCGGACAGACTAACCTAAAACTGGAGAATCACAATGTCGAATCGCACTGGCACCGTTAACGCTCTTACCTCGGCCCTGACCTTCAATGGCCGTTCCATCAATCCTGTCGAGTTTGGCATCCTCGCCAACGTCCTTGGCGACACGTTCGCCACCAAGGTCGGTACGGCCCCCAAGCCGGAAGGCCAGCGTGGCAAGGCTGCGAGCATCTGGAAGCTCGCCGATAATTCGCCGGTCGTCGTCGCCGAAGCGGTGCCGGTCGCGGCTCCGATGACCGATGAAGCCCCCACGGTCGAGACTGCTGCGGATGAATCGGCAAGTGATGAAGTCGTCAGCCAGAACGATGAATCGAACAGCACGGCGGCTCTGGACCCGTTCGACACGGCTCTCTAATCCTAGAGCAAGCCTAGCATAAAGAAAAGGGAGCCGAAAGGCTCCTTTTTCTATTGACAAATTATCCGCAATCCCTTATAGTATGTCCACGGTCGGCAATCAAGCAAACCTAACCCAAGGGATCAACTATGAACATGCATATGATTACCCTGTATAGCATCTGCATCCGCGACTCTCTGCGTGTCTCAAAGGATTGCCGGGATATCGGCAAGCGTTATTGCTCCCTGCGCCGGGAAGCTCTGGTGAATGCTCTCAGGCTGCGCAAGTTCAAGCGGGAATGGAAAAAGAAATATTCCATGATGGCTTGATTTAACAAATCATTTCTGTTACAATACCTGCAAAGGATGATACGATGAAAATCCAAAATGTCGAAGCTGAATACATTGCAGCATGTGCAAGCTTCCAGTTCAAGGAATGGACAATCAGTTTTTCCACCATTTTCGGTGGAATCAGTGTACTGGCATGGATTACTGATCATCCTGATAATACTACTGTAGGTTTCAGTTCTGTTGAAGCCGCTATCAATTACATTATCAGGCGATAAGCTTAGTTGCCGAAGCGGCTCCGGTCGCGGCTGCTGCGGATGCATCGGAAGTCGTCGCACAGGCCGATGAATCGAACAGCACGACGGCTCTGGACCCGTTTGACACGGCTCTCTAATCCCTAGAGCAAGCCTAACATAGTGAAAGTGGAGCCGAAAGGCTCCCTTTTCTATTGACAAATCCTCCAAAATCCTTTATAGTATTCCCACTGTCGGCAATCAAGTCGAACTATCCAAAGGATCGATATGTTTATCAAAAATAAGAGCTATTTTACTGTCGGTGATAAGGTTAAGATTAATCGTGACGTGGATGTTCTTGCTGGCACATTCACAGCAGGACATGAATTTACCGTGGTAAGCATGGGGGCGCGTGGTCCTGACCTCAAGGACTCTGATGGCAATGTTCTTGGGGAAATGGGCCTTAATATGGATGCCATCGAAAGGATTGATTAAGCCATCCTAACCTGAAACTCCGATACTTGCAAAGGTATCGGAGTTTTGTTATAATAGCTTCCATGATGAAAACCCTCTACCGCGTCGAACATCCAGTCACTAAGACTGGTCCGTGGAATTCAGAAATTGTTGACGGATTTCTCAATTGCACAGATGCACAAAAAGAAGCTCTGCGCGATCTGAAAGTCTATATTAATTCGGATCAAATGTATGAACATTTCCGTAGGCATATACCCGTTCATATGGATTTTGCAGTATGGAATGACCGCATGATATGTGCGGTAGATAGTAAAAAGCAATTGCGGGAATGGTTCAACGATGAAACTCTCCTGATTCATCTTATGGTAGCAGGGTTTACCGTTGTCAAGATCACCATTGATTCTAACAAAGTGTTTCGCGGCTTTACAGGTATGCAATTCGGAATCGATCAATACGAGGATTTCACCAAAAAAGATATCGGCCTGAATGTTTTGCTTGACAATGCTTAAAACTTTGATATAATACCGCTATACAAAGGAAGTACAACCATGTCGGCCAATCGTGAACTTGACTATGCCCTCAACTTCGATGCCATCGCGGTAGCCAAGGATTTGTCAAAGGTTCTCAACCTCCATGGCAAAGACGCCGGGATGCTAACCTTAGCCATAGCAATGGACGCTAGCAAACGTCGTTCTGATTTGCTCTCTGAGCGAAATGATACAAATTATCGGCTCAATTTTTCCGGTACTGTCGAACTGCTTGAAGAAAATGGTTTTGAACTCTGTGTGACCATTCCGTTCGTCGATCCTGATGGCGTTCATGAAGAACAGCGCATCTACTGGCACCCTGAACTGCTTACGCTGCTGACCATGGAATCGTACCAAGGTGAAAGTCTGAACAGCGGAACAATGTATTTCTGCTGGAAGCCGAATAAGCCTAATGCATCGACTCCTGAGCGTGCTAGCGGCACTTGGAAAGGATACACTACGAATAATCCTTGCTTTCAAGGTAGTATCGATATCCGTGAAGGATTGTTTTATAACATCCAGAAGATGAAAGATCAAGGATCGTTCGTTAAATGGTATTAAACGCCTTGGCTCTGGCTCCTTAACTACATGGACACCAAAGATGATGGCTATGATCACAAAGCTATCAATCGTGCCAACCTGAGCCGCATTCAGCCCAAAATCCTCAAAAAATTGGGGTTGACTTTTAAATAAAGTCTGCTATAATACTCTCACACCAACGGAGATAGCCATGTGGATCGTACTCGAAATCGAAAGACACACCGAGCAATGGGTTGAAGAAGCATTCGGTCCTTTTTCGTCCGAAGAATCAGCCTATAAGTTTGTCTATGTTATGGACCGGAAAGATCGTCATGGACTTTATCGTTATCGTGCTATGTACCTTTCCACTCCCGCTGTTTAATATACCACGGTAGCACTAACCCTGCTACCGTTTCTTTTTACCCTTAGCAGTTCTCCAGCCACCATCCTATTTTAGCAGAAGTTTTAAGGTAATACAATACTTGCAAAAAGTTTTTAGCATTGCTATAATGCTTCCACACCAACGGAGATACCTATGTCCCTCGCCAAAACTTATGGAAACTTCGTCAGCGGGCAACTCGGTTGCACCCTCTCTCCGCAGGATATCAAGGTCGGTGTCCTCGGAACTCTCGCCACCATCCTTAATGGTCGTGACCGCTATCCCGCCAAGGTCGCTGAAATCGTAATGGCGAAGAATGGCAAGATCAAGGGTTTCATGCTCCAACGATACAAATGGACCATGGACACCAACAGCGAAGGCTATGCCAAGGAAATCCATTGGGATCAGCCTGACGGCACCCCTCGCTTCCACAAGGTTCGCACCCATGGTCGCCTCAAGGGTACGGTCGAAGATGCCATGATCGGTGATGTTGATCCCTTCTACGACCAAAGCTTTTAACTAAATCCTAGCCCCGATACTTGCAAAGGTATCGGGGCTTTGCTATAATACTTCCCTCGAAAGGATATACCCATGTCTCTTGCAAAGTACGCTTCTACTGTTGAACAAACCCTTGCCAACAAGATCATCAGTGATGCTCTGGCCGCAGGCTATGCTATCAGTGTCATTGACGGCGAGGAAGTCACGGTCAAGCAATCTAGTGATGCTGATACCATCCGCAATGCCATGGCAACTACCGAATTCGATACCCTGCTTTTCTACCGTGATGGTAAGAGTGTCGGGCTTGTCATCCTGATCTGGGGCAACGGTCGTGACCTCATCAGTGACTACTCTGACAATGCCGAAGTCGAAGTTATCCTCTCTGGTGCTATGGACCTCTCGGATACTCTCTAACACTAGCACACTCTATAACATAAGTCAAGACTTGACATGTGATGCTGGTATGATATACTAGCATCACCCTACTGGAGATAGTTATGAATGATCATAACTGTTGACAGCCTAGATAGTTTAATGA
>ERZ761592.267-NODE-267-length-22344-cov-1519.050877_pt1 | contig 22344 bp, 23 predicted proteins | sample MGYA00433095_ERZ761592 | MGnify/ENA primary metagenome ERZ761592 (study PRJEB28899, sample SAMN03785554) | bioreactor sludge metagenome | biome: EBPR Sludge; feature: EBPR Bioreactor; material: 0.22µm filtered reactor supernatant | place: Saint Lucia: Queensland... | reverse complement strand
CGGAGGTTTTTTTTGCTGACGGCACAATTTTCCCGCCAGTAAAGCAACGCAACGATGCGCGCCGCCTTTACACCGACGCAAGAGCAGCGCGCCACGGCGCGCGCCCTGGCCTTGTCCGGCATGCGTCAGATCGACATCGCGGCGCGCCTTGGCGTTTCGCGCCCGACTCTCCTCAAGTATTTCAGCGACGACATTCGTCGCGTGTCCGACAGCCCGACGACCGACACGCTCTTCGACTCCGCCGCGCCGTCGCGACCGCCCGCGCCTCAGTCTGAACCCGTCGTCGCCGACGCGTCCTCGCGCCGCGGCCGCCCGCGTTATGTCCCGTCGCGGGCCGATCGTGCGCGGGTCGATCTTCTCGTCGCCGCGGGCTGGACGCCCGGCCAGATCGCCCGGACGCTCGGCGTCACAGAGCCGACGGTCCGCCGCGCCTATGCCGACGAGATCGAGACCGGCGCATTGCGCAAGCGCGCCGAAAATCTCGCGCGGATCGACTCCGCCGCGCGCAAGGGCAACGTCACAGCGATGCGGACTCTCGCCGAGCTGTTCGATGGAGTCGAGCTCGCGCGCCTCGCGCCGGCTGCGCCGTCGAGCGAGCCGCGTCGCCCGCGTGAGGAGCCGATCGGCAAGAAGGTGGCCGACCAGCAGGCCGCGATCGAGACGCTCGCGACCAGCGCATGGTCGGCCGTTCTCACGCCAGACCCGGGCCGCGCCAATTGACCTCGCCTGCATCGTCCGGCTGGGATTTCTCCTGTCCGGACTGGCGCGAGCGCCTGGCGCAGGGCCGCTCGCTGGTGCCATCGCTGCCTCTCGACGAGTCGGCGGCGGCGCGCGCGGTGCGCGCCTTCGACATGCTGCGCCTGCCCGACGTGCCGGGCGCGCCGACTTTCGCCGAGGCTGCGGGAGACTGGTTTCGCGACATCGTCGCGGCGGTGTTCGGATCGCTCGATCCGACGACGGGCATTCGTCGCGTCGGCGGCGTATTCCTGCTGGTGCCGAAGAAGAACTCGAAGACGACCAACGGCGCGGGGCTGATGCTCATCGCGCTGATTCTCAATCAGCGGCCGAATGCGCGTTTCGGACTGTTCGCGCCGACGCAGGAGATCGCCGACACCGCGTTTCAAGCCGTCGTCGGCATGATCGCGCTCGACGCCGATCTGAAACGGCTCCTGCATGTGCAGGAACATCTGAAACAGATCACGCATCGCCTGACGCGCGCCAGCCTCAAGGTCACGACCTTCGATCCGAAGGTGGCGACCGGCGGCAAATATGCGGGCTGGCTGCTCGACGAGCTGCATGTGATGGCGAGCCAGCCCTATGCGGCGCGCGTCATCGGCCAGTTGCGCGGCGCGCGCGCGGCGATCCCCGAGTCGTTCGGCGTCATCATCACCACGCAGTCGGAAGACCCGCCCGCCGGCGCCTTCAAGATTGAACTGACCTTCGCCCGCGCGGTGCGCGACGGGCGCCAGCCCGGCGGCTCGCTTCTGCCGGTGCTCTATGAATTCCCCGAGGAGATGCAGTCCGACGCGGCGGCGCCCTGGCTCGATCCGCAGGCCTGGGCGCAGGTCAATCCGAATCTCGGCCGGTCGGTGTCGCTCGACGTTCTGCGCGAGCAATATGACGAGGCCGTCGCCAAGGGCGAACAGCAGAAACGCCTGTGGCTGTCGCAGCATCTCAATGTCGAGATCGGCGTCGCGACGCATGACGGACGCTGGAAAGGCGTCGACTACTGGCTCGCCGCGCAGGAGCCGCTCACGCTGGACTCGCTGCTCTCGCGCAGCGAGGTGGCGACGATCGGCGTCGACGGCGGCGGCCTCGACGATCTGCTCGGCGTCTGCGTTCTCGGCCGCGAGCGCGGCACCAAGCGCTGGCTGGCCTGGTTCCGCGCCTGGGCTGATCGCGGCGTGCTCGATCTGCGCAAGGAGATCGCGGCGCGCCTCGGCGATTTTGAGCGCGACGGCGATCTCGTCGTCGTCGACATCGGCCACGAGGCCGGCCTCAACGAGGATGTCGACGGCGTCGCCGACATCGTCGAGCGGGTCTGGCGCGCCGGCCTGCTGCCCGAGAAGAGCGGCGTCGGCCTCGATCCGGTCGGCGTCGCGGCGATCACCGATGCGATCGCGGCGCGCGGCGTGCCGCCCGACGTGATGGTCGGCGTGCCGCAGGGCTATCGACTGTCTGGCTGTATCCAGGGCGCGGCGCGCAAGCTGAAGGACGGCACGTTGGCGCCGTCCCGCCAGCCGCTCGCCGCCTGGTGCGCCGGCAACGCGCGAACCGAACTGAGAGGCAACGCCGTGGTCGTCACCAAGCAGGCCAGCGGCGTCGCCAAGATCGACCCGCTGCTCGCCCTCTTCAACGCGGTCGATCTGATGAGCCGCAATCCCGAGGCGGGCGACTCCGCCCTCGCCGACGGCTACTGGTCTGCGCTGGCGGCGACCGCGTGACCTGGCTGTCGCAGCTGCGCACCTGGTGGGCCGGCCCGCCGGGCGCCGTCATGGCCGAGGCCGAGCGGCGCGGCGGCGAGATCGCCGAGGCGCTGGCCAACGAGGCGGCGGAGTCGCGCGCGCTGGCGCTGTCGGCGGTGTGGGGCTGCGTCAATCTTCTGTCCGGCGTCCAGGCGTCGATGCCGCTGCGCGTGCTGCGCGCCGGCCCGAAGGGCGCCGCGTCCGCCAGCGAGCATCCGCTCTATGCGCTGATTCACGACAGCCCGAACGCCGACCAGACGGCGTTCGACTTCTGGTCGATGGTGACGACGCAGCTCGAGCTGCGCGGCAACGCCTATGCCCGCAAACTGTTCTCCGGCGCGCGTCTGGTCGCCCTGGAGCCGATCGAATCGGAGGTGACGACGCGCCGCGCCGCGTCCGGCGCGATCGAATATGCATGGACGGCGCAGGGCCGGTCCTATCGCCTCGGCGAGCGCGACGTGCTGCATCTGCGCGGCCCGTTCGGCGGCCCGCTCGGCGGGTTGTCGACTCTCTCGGCGGCGCGCCGAGCGCTGTCGATCGCCGGCTCGGCGGACATGGCCGCGGCGGCGATGTTCCGCAACGGCCTGCGCCCGTCCGGGTTGCTCACCTTTGAAAAATTCCTGACCGCCGAGCAGCGCGCGATTTCCGAGACGCGCCTGGTCGAGCGCTTCTCCGGCGCGATGAACGCCGGCCGGCCGATGCTGCTCGAGGGCGGCGCCAAGTGGCATCAGGCGGCGATCACGCCAGAAGACGCGCAGATGCTCGAGACGCGCGGCTTCTCGGTCGAGGAGATCTGTCGATTCTTCGGCGTGCCGCCCTTCATGATCGGCCACACGGAGAAGCAGACGAGCTGGGGCTCCGGCGTCGAACAGCAGACGATCGGTTTCGTCCGCTACACGCTGCGCCCGCGCCTCGTGCGCATCGAACAGGCGATCGACAAGCAGTTGCTCACGCCGGCCGATCGCGCCGCCGGCCTGTCGGTCGAGTTCAATCTCGAAGGGCTGCTGCGCGGCGATTCCAAGTCGCGCGCCGCCTACTATCGCGAGATGACGATGATCGGCGCGATGACCATCAACGAGGTTCGCGCCCTCGAAAATCTGCCGCCCGTGCCCGGCGGCGACGTGCCGCGCATGCAGGCGCAGAACGTGCCGATCGGGGCGGCGCCGACTCTCGACGAGCAGGATGCACCCGGATGACCCACACGCGCGACTTCCCGCTCGAGATCAAATCGTTCGACGACGGCGCCGGAGTCTTCGAGGGCTACGCCTCGGTATTCGGCGTGCTCGATTCCTATGGCGAGAAGGTCGCGCCGGGCGCCTTCGTCGACTCGCTGGCGCGGCATCGCCGCGACGGCACGGCGCCGATCATGCTCTGGCATCACAATCCCGGCGACGTGATCGGCGTCTGGACGGACATCGCCGAGGACGGCAAGGGTCTGCGCGTCGTCGGCCGGCTGCTGAAAGGCGTGCGCCGCGCCGACGAGGCGCTGATCCTGCTGCGCGAGAAAGCGGTGCGCGGACTGTCGATCGGCTATCGCGAAGAGGCGGTCGACGAAAGCGACAAGTCGGCGCGCATCCTGAAGAAGGTGGCGTTGTTCGAGGTCAGCATCGTCTCGATCCCGGCCAATCCGCGCGCGCGGATCGACGGCGTCAAGTCTGACCCGCTCGCCGCCCTCGCGGCGCGTCTGCGCGGCGGCGATGCGCCGGGCATCGGGGAATTCGAGGGAGTCCTGCGCGACGCCGGCTTCCCGAAAAGCATGGCCGTGCGGATCGCCTCCCGCGGCTATGCGAACGCCATTCGGAGCGAGTCCGACGGCGCCAGGGCGGAACAGGACGGCGCGGCGTTCATCGCTGCGCTCGCCCGGGGCCTCCGGGCCTGAACAGATCACGAGGGATTTCGATCATGACGGAACCGATGAAGACGGCGGCCGAGCTCGCCGATGAGGTGCGCGCCGCGTTCTCGCGCCAGCACGATGCGGTCAAGGCGATCGCCGAGGAGGCGCTGGGCGAGTCGCGCAAGGGCGTCACGCTCGCCGAGGGCCTGAAGGAGAAGGCCGACGAGGCGCTGATCCGGATGAACGAGACGCGCGCCCGGCTCGATGATCTCGAGCAGAAGCTCGCGCGCGAGCCGGGCGGCGGCGGCGACAGCTTCAAGAGCCTCGGCGAGCGCTTCGTCGAAAGCGCCGAGTTCGCGGCGTTCCGCGACAGCTCATTCTCGCGCGGCAAGAACGCGTCGGTCTCGTTCCAGGAGAATCTCGCCGAGATGCGCGTCAAGGCGACGATCACCTCGGCGACGACCAACACGGACGGCGCGGCCGGCGATCTGGTGCAGACCACGCGCCTGCCCGGCGTGCTCGATCTGCCGCAGCGGCGGCTCACGGTGCGCGATCTGATCTCGCCCGGCCGCATGGACGGATCGACGCTCGAATACGTCAAGGAGACGGGTTTCAACAACAATGCCGGCATGGTCGCGGAAGGCGCGTCGAAGCCGGAGTCCGACCTGAAGTTCGACCTGATCACGACGTCGGCCCGCGTCATCGCGCACTGGATGAAGGCCTCGCGCCAGATTCTGTCCGACGCCGCGCAGCTGCGCTCGGTGATCGACCAGCGCCTGCTCTACGGCCTCGCCTTCAAGGAGGAGCAGCAGCTCCTCACCGGCGACGGCACGGGCCAGAACCTGCTCGGCATCATCCCGCAGGCGACCGCCTATTCGGCGCCGATCACCATCGGCTCCGCCACGTCGATCGACATGATGCGGCTCGCCATGCTGCAGGCCGCGCTCGCCGAATTCCCGGCGACCGGCCACGTCATGCATCCGGCGGACTGGGCATGGATCGAGCTGCTCAAGGACAGCCAGGGCCGCTACATCATCGGCAATCCGCAGGGGACGGTTCGTCCGATGCTGTGGGGCCTGCCGGTGGTGACGACGCAGGCGATCGCGATCGACAAGTTCCTCACCGGCGCGTTCCGCCTCGGCGCGCAGCTGTTCGACCGGTGGGACGCGCGGGTGGAGACCGGCTACGTCAACGACGACTTCATCAAGAATCTCGTCACCATTCTCGCCGAAGAGCGGCTCGCCCTCGCGGTCTATCGCCCCGAGGCGTTCATCTATGGCGACTTCGGCCGCGTCGCCTGACGTCGGACCGACAGGCGAGCGGGACGCGGCGCGCCGCGTCCCGCATCTTTCCCGGAGAGCAGACCATGGCCGCCTATCGCGTCCTGCGCCATCACGATGGCGATCGCGCCTATGCGCCCGGCGACACGCGCGAGGCCGCGCCGGCCGATGTCGCCCATCTCGTCGCGCTCGGCGTTCTGGCGCCGCTGGCCGCGGCGGGCGCGAAGGCCGAGCCGCCGCTGCGCGACAAGGCCGACCGCGCGCCGCGCAACAAGGCGCGCTGATGTTTCATCCCCGCCGCATCGCGCCGCCGGCCCAGGCGGTCGTCGGCGTCGCCGAGGCGCGGGCGCATCTGCGCTATGACGACGACGATCAGGATGCGCTCATCGAGAGCCTGATCGCCGCTGCGACGGCGCATCTCGACGGCTGGTCCGGCGTGCTCGGCCGGTGCCTCGTCACGCAGACCTGGGCGATCGACCTCGCCGCCTGGCCATGCAACCGTCACCTGCTGCTGCCGTTCCCGAATTGCGGCGGCGTGTCGATCTCCTATCGCGACGCCGACGACGCGCCGCAGACGCTCGATCCCGCCGCCTACGGCGCGCCGCTCGAGCATACCAGCGGCAGCGTCGTGCAGTTTTTCGCCGACTTCGATATGCCGGCTCTGGCGGCGCGGCGGACGGCGCCTGCGACGGTCACATTCACGGCCGGCTACGGCGATGCGCCGGCCGTGCCGGCGGCGCTGCGGCAGGCCGTCCTGCTGATGGTCGGCGACATGTTCCGCTTCCGCGAGACCGCCGCGACCGGCGCGGTCAACGCCATTCCGATGAGCGCGACCGTCGAGGCGCTGATCGCGCCCTATCGTCGGCGCTTCGTATGAGCATCCCGGCCGGCGGATTGTCTTTCCGCGCTCGCTTCGAGCGCCGCGCCGCGCCGGTCGACGACGGCTATGGCAATGTCGAGGGCGGCTGGGTCGTCGTCGCGACGCTCGCCGCGCATTTCCGCGCCGCGCATGGGCGCGAGCGGCTCGAGGCGGGCCGGCTGGAATCGACGCTCGAGGGCGTGCTCACCGTGCATGCCGGGCCCACGGCGCGGACCATCGGCGCCGGGGATCGCGTCGTCATCGTCGCCGGGCCCTACGCCGATCTGCCGATGCAGATCCGCGCCGTGACGCCGCGGCCGGACGCCGCGTCGATCGAATTCGTTTGCGAAGCGGGCGTCGCGACGTGATGCAACGGGCCGATGCGGCGCGGCGGGTGCGCGTGCTGCGCGCCTTCGAGGCGCGCCGCCTGCGGCAGGATCGGCGCGCCGCGCCGGGACAGATCATCGTCTATCCCGCGGGCTGGCGCGGGCTCATGCCGGCCCATCACATCGCCGCGGCGGGCGACGCCGTGGTCGAGGAGTCCTGATCATGGCGATGCAGGGTCGCAACACTCTGCTGCGATGGCTGGCGCGCATGCCGCAAAGAACGCGCGACGCGCTGGCCAGGGCGACGCAGACCGAGGCGAGCCGGATCGTCGGAAAGATGCGCCTCGCCGCGCCGGTCGACGAGGGTGTGCTGGTCGCCTCGATCAAGGCGACGGCTCAGGCCGGCGGCGCGCGTCAGAAGATCACGGCCGGCGGCGCGACGACGATGGTCGAGGCGCGCAAGGGGTCCGGCGAGATGTGGGATTACGCGCTCGGCGTGGAGTTCGGCGTCAGGCCGCACAGACTCGGCGGATTCGCCAGGCCGAAGCTGTCGACTCGCCTCAAGCGCGCCCTGAAGGGGGGCGGGCGCCAACGACATCCCGGTCAGGCGGCGCAGCCGTTCTTTTATCCGACATGGCGCGCGGCGCGCCGCGGCGCCAGGAGCGCCATGACGCGCGCGGTCAAGAAAAGTCTGACCCAAGGCGCGTCGGGTGGCTGACGCCGCCTCCGTGGCGCTGCAGAGGGCGCTGGTCGCCCGTCTGCGCGCCGCCGCGCCGCTCGCCGGCGGCCGCGTCTATGATCGCGCGCCGCAGGACGTCGCCTTTCCGCATGTCGAGATCGGCGCGATCGAGCAGTCGGACGAGGGCGGCGCCTGCGTCGAGCCGCTGACGCTGACGGCGACGCTGCATGTCTGGTCGCGGGCGGTCGGCGCGGTCGAATGCCGGCGACTCGCCGGCCAGATTCGCGCCGCGCTGCGGGACTGGACTCCCGATCTGGCGACGGAGGGATGGTCCGCCGCGCCGCTGACGATCGAGCAGGTCCGCGACATGGCGGACCCGGACGGGTTGACGACGCACGGCGTCGTCACGGTGACGGCGCTCATCGACGCGCTTTGAAAGCCGGCGTCGCCGGCGCATCGGGCCGCCCCGGCCCTGACGAGAGGACAGGATTATGGCGACTCCGAACACGATGAAATTCGGCGCGGGCGCATTCTATCTCGGCACCAACGATACGACGCCGGTCTACACCAAGTTGTGTGGCGTCACCTCCTGGGGCATTTCCTTTTCGAAGGAAACCGCGGATTCGAGCGTGCCGGACTGCGACTCGCCCGACCTGCCGATCTGGAATCAGACCGACGTGACGGCGCAGGGCTGGTCGATCTCGATCGAGGGATTCGCCGTGCCCGAAGCGCAGACGATGATCGAGGCGGCGACGCTGTCGACCGTGTCGATCCCCGTGCGCCTCTACATCGCCGACGCCGGCTCCGGCGGCGCGACGCCCGACAAGCTGTTCTCTGGCAAGGCGCATATCCGTCACGAGATCAGCGCCGAGCTGAAATCGCGCGCCACCATCAAGCTCGAGGTCACGGGCGATGGGCCCTGCTCGGTGACGTCGGTGGCGATGCCCTGATGCAGGGCGAGGTCGAGGCGCTGTTCGGCGACGGCGCGCACCGCTTTCGCCTGACCATCGGCGGCGCGGAGGAGCTCGAGGAGCGCTGCAAACAGGGCGTCCCGGTCATCCTGCGCGCCGTGGCGAGCGATTCGGCCACCACGACGATGATCCGCGAGACGCTGCGTCTCGGCCTCGTCGGCGCCGGCATGGCGCCGGAGCGCGCCCTGCTGATGATGGCGCGCTACGCCGAGACGGGCGTCGGCCGCCTGCGCGATGTCGCCTTTGCGATTCTGGCCGCGTTCTGGCTCGGCGTCGAGGATGATCCGCCCCCAAAATCAGAGCCGGGGCCGGACGCGACGACCGGTCCCGGCGCAACGGACTGACGCGCTGGGGCCTCTATTACGGGGCCGGCGGCGCGATGGGGTTCACGCCGGCGCAGATCCGGGCGATGACGCCCTGGGAGTTCGCCCATGTCCGCGCCGGCTGGATCGGCGCGAACAATCCAGATGCAATCGACGCGCTCGGCGCGCCGAGCGATGAGCAGATCGCCCGGACCATCGCGGTGATGGATTCCATGCCCGACACGCTGACCTGAGAGTCGTATGGCCGAGGACGTCGCCAAACTCGTCGTCGCGCTCGAGGCGCGCACGCGCTCCTTCGAGCGCGCGCTCGCCCAGGCGTCGGCGTCGACGAAGGCGCAGACCGCGTCGATCGAGCGCTCGTTCGAGCAGACGAATTCGCGCATTTCAGGCTTGATGAACTCCACGGCGTCGACCGTGGGGGCGGCGCTCGGGCGTCTGTCCGGGCTCGCCGCGTCCTATCTGTCTGTCGACGCGATCCGCCAATACGCCAACGAGTGGCAGTCCGCCGTCAACAAGATCGCGGCGGCGAACCTGTCGCGGCAGGGCGCGCAGGACCGCGCCTCGCAGGTCACCGATATCGCGGTGCGCTCGAACGCCGATCTCGGCGCGACGGCCGATCTCTATGCCGGGCTGACGCGTTCGACGCGCGATCTCAACGCGTCGCAGGCGCAGGTTCTGCGTGTGACGGAGACGATCGCCAAGGCCTTCGCGGCCGGCGGCCAGAGCGCGGCGACACAGAGCGCGGCGATCACGCAGCTCACGCAGGGGCTGCAGACCGGCGCGCTGCGCGGCGAGGAGTTCAACTCGGTCGCGGAAGGCGCGCCGCAGATCATGGACCTCGTCGCCAAGAAGCTCGGCGTGACGCGCAGTGAGTTGAAGGCGCTGGCCGCCGATGGCGCCATCACGTCGAGGGTCTTTTTCGAGGCGATGCTCGAGGGCGCGGAGTCGATCGAAAGGCAGTTTGGGACTGTCGTGCCGACGATCGAGCAGTCGCTCAACAAACTGCAGGCGTCGCTGACGCGCTATTTCGGCCAGATCGCCACGCAATACGACCTGTCCGGCAAAGTGGCGACGGCGACGCAGTTCATTATCGACAATCTCGACACGGTGGTTCGCGCCGCCGCCATCGCCGGCGTTGCGATCGCCTCGGCCCTTGGCGGCGGCCCGATTATCGCGGGAATTACCACGGCTGCGGCGGCGCTCGCGCTGTTCGGCGACGCCGTTCAGCCGATCGCCGGCGATCTCGCGACGCTCGGCGATTATGCGCGCGTCGCGTTCGACGCCATCAGGACGGACGTCCAGGCCATCGGGGACTCGATCCGCTCGGATCTGCGATCGGCGATCGACACCATCTCCGGTCTGCTGAGCGGCGACATTCCCGCCAGCGCCGCGACGTTCATGACGGCGGTGACGAGCGCGATCGACGCGGTGATCAACGCATTCCAGTTCGCCGGCGACGCCATCTCGGTCGCGTGGAAGGGAGCGGGCGCATCCATTGCCGAGACGATGGTCAACGCGATGAATGCGGTGATCGATGCGGTCAATGGCGCTGTGCAGAAAGTCGCGGCCGCCCTCAACGGTCTTGGCGGCGCGGTTGGACTCGCGCCGATCGTGGCGCCGCAGATCGGACGGATCGAAAACACCTATGCCGGCGCCGGCGACCGCGCCGGCAAGGCGATGGCCGACGCCTATGCCAAGCGCTTCAACCAGACGACGGTGCGCGACGCCGTGGCGGGCGTCGGCCGCGACATCGATTCGCGCGTGCAGGCGATCCGCGCCGCCGCGAACGCGCGGGCCGATCAGCGCGCCGAACAGGATCGCGAGGCGCGCCGCGCGCGTGCGCTGTCGCCGCGCGACGACGGCTCGCTCGCCGCGAAGCTTCGCAACCCTGCGGGCGGCGGCGGCGGCGGGGGCGGCGGCGGCGGCGGCAAGGGCGGCGGTCAATCGGACTATGCGCGCGAGACCGAGGCGCTCGAAAGGCGCATCATCGCGCTCGGCCGCGAGAAGGAGGCGCTGAGCCTCTCAGCGTTCGAGGCGGCGAAAGCCGAGGCGGCGCACAAGCTGCTCGATGCGGCCAAGAAGGACGGCGTCGCCGTCACCGACGCGCTGCGCGCCAAAATCGACGAGCAGGCCACGGCCTTCGCGCGCGCCAAGATCGCGCTCGACGAGGCGAAGTCGGCGCAGCAGTCGTTCAAGGATTTGCAGCAGTTCATCGGCACGTCGCTGTCCGGCTTCTTCTCCGACCTCGTGTCCGGCGGCGAGAACGCCTCGAAAGCCATGATGAATCTCGCCAAGAAGCTCGCCGACGCGGCGCTGCAGGCGGCGCTGCTCGGCCAGGGGCCGCTCGCCGGGCTGCTCGGATCGAAGGGCGCCAATGGCGGCGTCGGCGGGCTGTTCGGCGCGCTGTTCGGCGGCTTCCGCGCCGGCGGCGCGGCCTCGTCCGGATTTCCGCAGCTGTATGCCGAGGGTGGTTACACAGGGACCGGCGGGCGGATGGAGCCGGCCGGCGTCGTGCATCGCGGCGAATATGTGATGCCGGCGAGCGTCGTGCGTCGCCTCGGCGTCGCGCAGCTCGCGGCGCTGCATCGCTCCGCCCTGCGCGGCTATGCCGACGGCGGTCTGGTCGGCGCGCCGTCGCTGCCGCGGCGCGCCGCGATCGCCGCGCCGCAGGGCCTGCGCGCGGTGACGATCGACGTGCGCGGGGCGACCGGCAACATGGAAATTCAGCGCATGGTCGCGGCCGGCATGCGGCAGGCCGTTGCGACGGCGACCGAGAGCGTCGGCCGCAATGCGCATACGCTGTTTCGTAACGCCGAGATGCGGTTCGGCTGATGCAGCTCTCGCCCGCGCTCGAGGCGGCGCTTGCCGCGCAGACGGTGCGCGCCGGTCTGCTCGTCTCATTCGATTTCCTGTCCGGCCCGATGCGCGTCTGGGGCGGATTCGGCGACATTCTGGCGGGCGGATACGTCTGGCGCGGGCTCGGCGAGTTCGGCTCGGTGTCGGCGATCGAAATTCCCGTCAACGGCGAGGCGCCGAGCGTGACGTTCACACTGTCCGGCGTCGCGCCCGATCTGCTCGCCGCGGCGCTCGCCTCGCGCGAGGAGACCTATGACCGCGACGTCACAGTGTGGCTGCAGCATTTCGCCGAGGACTGGTCGACGCTCGACGCGCCGTTGCCGATCTATTTCGGCCGCATGGACGTGATGAAGGCGAAGCAGACGTCGCGCGAGACGCGCATCGTCGAGGTCACGTCCGAATGGCTGTTCGCGCGGCGCGCCGTCCCGGCCTTCGCCTACCTGTCCGACCGCGATCAGCAGGCGCGCGCGCCGGGCGATCTCGGCGCCGCGTTCGTCGCGTCGATGCAGTCCAAGACCGTCGTTTTTCCGATCTGAGCCCGTGAACTCCGATCTGCCGGCATGGCTCGCCGCGTCCGGCGGGCGCCGCTTCGCCTGGGGCGCCTGCGATTGCTGCACCTGGGCCTGCGACTGGGTCGTCGCCGCCGCCAGCGTCGATCCGGCCGCGGCATGGCGCGGCGCCTGCGCCTCGGCGCGCGACGCGGCGCGCATCCTGCGCGGCGCGCCCTTGCCCGAGCTCGCGCGGCGCGGATGCGAAGCGGCGGGCCTCGTCGAGACGCGCGATCCGTTGCCCGGCGACGTCGGCGTCGTGCTGACGCCGAACGGCGCGGCGATGGCGATCCGCACGCGGCGCGGCTGGGCGGTCAAGAGTGCGGTCGGCTTCGGCGTCGGCCCTTATCCGATGCTGGCGGCCTGGAGAGTCGCATGCCGCAGCTGATCGCCGCGCCGCTCGCCAGTCTGTTCGCCTCGGCTGGTCTCACCGGCGCAATCGCCGGCGTGTCGACCGCCTCGATCGCCGCCTATGCGGTGATCACCGCTCTCTCTCTCGGCGTCAGCTACGCGCTGGCGACGATGCAGAAGAAACCGAAACAGTCGCCGCAGCAGCAGACGATCAAACAGGCCGTGCCGGCGCGCCTCCTCGTCTATGGCCGCGACAAGGTCGGCGGCGCGCTGGCCTTTTACGAGACCTACGGCCGCGCGCTCTATGCCGTGCAGGCGCATTGTCAGGGGCCGATCGACGCGATCGAAAGCTACTGGCTCAACGATGTGAACGCCGGCGCGTCGCTCGCCTCCGGCGCGCCGGCGCCGTGGGGCGCGCAGCTGGTCGCGCAATCGGTGACGGGCACGATGACGCAGGCGGCCTTCGCGCCGCTGGTCTCGGCGTCGGGCGGCGCGTGGTCGAGCGCGCATCGCCTCAAGGGCGTCGCCGCGACTCTGATGATTTGCGTCTCGGCCGGCAAGAACAACGCCAAGGTCTGGCCCAACGGCGTGCCGGCGCTGCGCGTCGTGCTGCGCGGCCAGGCGGACATCTATGATCCGCGCAGCGGCGCGACGGGGTGGACCGAGAATGCGGCTCTCGTCATTCGCGACTATCTCACGCGCCGGGTCGACGTCACGAGCGGCGGCGTGACGCGCAGCGTGCCGGTCGGCTTCGGCATCGCGCCGCAGATGATCGACGACGCGGCCTTCGCCGCCTTCGCGACTCTGTGCGACCAGCCGGTGGCGCTCGCCGCCGGCGGATCGGAGCCGCGCTATCGCGTGTCGGCGACGATAGATCTGGCGACGGCCGAGCCGCGATCGACGCTGGCCTCGCTGCTGCGCGCCTGCGACGCCGAACTCTATCCGACGGCGGACGGCAGGATCGGCATTCGCGGCGGCGCATGGGTCGCGCCGACGGTCGAGATCGGCGAGTCCGACGTGCTGCTCTACGATTACGCCAACGGCGCCGGCCGCGCCGCCGCGTTCAATCGCCTGAAGATCACATTCAAGGAGACGGTGGACTATCAGCCGGCCGAGTGCGACCCGTGGGAGGACGCCGAGGATCAGGCGGCGCGCGGCGTCCTGCAGCAGGACTTCGACGCGCAGATCGTGCCGAGCTTCACCCAGGCGCGCCGGGTGGCGCGCATCTTCTCGGCGCGCGCCAATCCGCGGCGACGCATGACGCTGACCCTGACCTATGGCGCGGCGCTGCGTCTGTGGGGCGAGCGCGTCTTTCGTCTGACGCTGCCCGAGCTGGCGATCGACGGCGAGAGCTTCGCCGTGGGCAAGATCACGCTCGACGTCGAGACGATGACCGGCGCGGTCGAATGCGTCACGCTCGACGCCTCGAGCTATGACTGGTCGCCTGCGCTGGAAGGCGCCGCGCCGCTGGTCGCCGCCTCGACATCGACCGCGGCGGCGATCCCGGCGGCCGACGGGATGGTCGTCGACGTCGACCGGACGACGGTCTCGACCGGGCTGCAGATCGCGCGCCTGCTCGCCTCGTTGCCGGTCGTCGCCGCGGCGGACGGCGCGCGGTTCGAATATCGTCTGCAGGGCGCGACGGACTGGATCGCCATGCAGACGCGCGGCGCCTTCGCCGGCGTCACCGAGGCCTTGCAGGACGGGGCGACCTATGAGGTGCGCGGCGCCTACGCCCGCACCGTCGGCTACGCCGCCGATCCCGAGCTCGGCGCCTGGTCGTCGGTCGCGACGGTCGCGGTCGTCGCCAATGCGACGCCGCCCGCCTCGTCCGGCTCCGGCCTGACGGCGTCCGACGCCGGAAGCCTGTCGATCGCCGTGAGCTGGAATACGCCGACGAGCGCCGACTACGCCTATACGCGCATCTATCTCGGCCCGACGGACGCCTTCGTCGACGCTGCGCCGGTCGCGGTCAGCTATGCGCCGCCTGCATCGTCGCCGAGCCTCTCGGTCACCGCGTCGGCGGCCGGCCAGTGGCGCGTCTTCGTGCGCACGTTCAACAACTCGGGCGTCGCCGCGGCGACGCCGCTCGGCCCCGTCAGTGTGACCGTATGATCGACTGGCCCGCCGGGCTGCGCTTCGTCGCGGCCGTGCCGAATCTGACGGCGAGCTGGCGCGACGGCGGCGCCGCGCGGTCCGGCCAGTCGCAGCGGGTGATCGGCGATCTCGGCCCGTGGCGCGTCGCCATCGAGGGCGTCGTCGCGCGCGGGCCGGAGCAGATCGCGGCGGCTTTGGCGATGCTGACGCGGCTCAAATCGGGCGAGACGCTGGCCGCGCCGCTCTGCGAACGCGCGCCGCTGTTCGCGCCGCCGCACGCGCAGGCGCGCCTCGCCGCCGCCGCGCCGCTGCGGGCGACGCAACTGACGATCGACGTCGATGGCGCAGGGCTGCGCGTCGGCGCCCTGATCGGGATCGGCCTACGCGTTCACCGCATCGTCGAGATCGTCTCGGATACGGGCCCGGCGTGGCGCGACAAGCTGGCGCATGACGATCCGTGGCAGGACCCGCAGCCATGGGGCGACGGCTCGATTCCCGGCGTCCCACTCGGCCGCGCCGTGGTGCGCATCCTGCCGGCGCTGCGCGAAGCGGCCGCGTCCGGCGCGCCGGTGCTGCTGCGCGATCTGCGCCTTCTGACGCGTCTCGCCGACGCCGAGGCCGGCGACCTGTCGTCGCTGGTCGGGCGCACCGGCCGGTTCGATCTCTCACTCGTGGAATCCTGGTGATGACCTATGCCCAGATCGCGCCGATCCAGATCGGCGACACGGACGGCCGCGACAAGGTCAACAAGGTGTTTCTCGATCTGGCGACGTTGCACGGCCGCGTCGACGCCGAGGCGGCGGCGCGCATCGCCGGCGACCGCGCCATCGTCACGCCCTCGGCGCTCGATCACCGGCCCGGCGACGCGCCGCAGAATTTCGTGCGCGCGCTCGGCGAGGGCGAAGCGGCGCTGACGCCGCTCGCCGCGGCCGATCTCGCCGCCTCGTCTTTTGGAACCGTCGCGCGCGTCTCTGGCGCGGGCGTCGTCGCCTCGCGCTGGCTGTTTGCGCTCGAGCCGGGCCGCACCTATTCCGTCGCCTATGCGGTGCGTCGCCATGCCGACGCGCCCGATCCGAGCAACGACGCGGTGCGCGCCGGCCTCGACTGGCACGGCGCGGACAAGACGCGCCTCGTCGCGCAGACGCAGGTCTGGCAGAATCTCGACTTGCGCGTCTCGGATGGGCGGATCGTCGTGCGCGCCACGGTGGCGCACGTCGCGGCGACCGGCGTCGATCACGTCGCGCCGGCCAATGCGCGCTACGTCCGGCCCTATGTCGAGGCCTGGGGCGGCTCCGGACTCACCGATGTCGAGGCGATCTCCTGGGTCGACGTCACGGACGCCGGCGCCGCGCCGCCGCTGACCGCGCTCAACGATCGCGTCGCGACGCTCGAAGCGCTCGGCGCCGGCGCGCGCCTGACGACGCTCGAGGCCGGCGCCAACGCCGGCGCGCGCTGGTTCGTCGCGACGGCCGCCGGCATCCCGGCCGAGACGATCCCGGCCGGCGTGCAGGTCGTGCATGCGCTGGGCTATTACGAGGCGAAGGACGGCGGCGGCGGCGACTGGATCAGGGCGGCCGGCTCGTCGACCGGCGCGAAACAGAGCGCCGACGGCGCCTGGTGGACGTTCCGGCCGCGCCCCGGCGTGATCGCCGCGGCGCAGCTCGGCGTCAAGGGCTCCAATCTCGACGCGGACGCAGCGGCCGAGACGGCCGCTTTCGCGGCGCTCGAGGCCGTGGCGGCGGGTCGCGACGTCGATCTCGGCGGCAAGGTCTGCCGCGTCACGGCCATGCCGCGCCGGGCGCGCTATTTCAACGGCGGATTCCGCGACGCGACGACGACCCGCATGCGGCCGATCCGCCTGCCGGCGCATCCGCTCGACGGCCATGCGCGCCTCGCGCTCGCCGAGGCCAACACGCATCTGTGGAACGGCCCGATCGGCTATGACGACGTCCGCAATCGCTGGTTCATGTTCTTCACGCGCTCGCCAAAGCACGGCAATTCGCCGGGCGGCAAGTTGCATTTCGCATGGTCCTACGACGCATTCCTCACGCTCGCCGGCGAGGTGACGGTCGAGAGCGTGCAGGGCGTCGAGGCCAACGCGAATTTCGCCGCCGGCGGGATGATGATCGGCGGCCGTCTCGGCCTGGTCATCCTGCTGCGCACGGCCGCCAACGTCTACACCTGGAATTTCGTCTATAGCGACACCGGCGGCGCGCCCTTCACGGTCGTCGACATCACCGGCTACGTCACGCATCCCTTCGTGCCGCTCGGCCAGATGCTGCCCGATCCGGTCGGCGGCGCCAACGCCTTCATGGTGTTCGGCGCCGGGACGGGCGACACGAGCAACGATCTGCGCTCGCTCGGCACGACCGACAATGGCGCGACCTGGACGTCGCGGCTGTGCGTCGCCGGCCCCGGCGGCGCGCTCGCCGTCGAGTGGAATGTCGCGGCGGTCGAGGGCGGCTATGTTGCGCTGGCGCGCGACGACGGCGCCTCGACGACCGTGTCGAAAAACGGCCTGGCGACGACGTCGACCGATCTGCGCACATGGACGGCTGTCGTCGATTGCGGACTGCCGCTCGGCGCGCAGCCGCCCTGCCTGTTCGAGGATGACGGGCTGCTCTATGTGGCGACGCCGGCGCGCGGCGGCTTCCTCGGATTCCCGGGCTACGGCACGCCGATCGGTCACGAGAATCGGCTGCTGATCGCGGCGCAGCCGGCGCGCGACGTGTTCGCGGCGGGCGGCGCCTTCGCGGCCGGCGCATGGATCGACGCCGGGCCTCTGCCGCATCGCGCCACGGGCGGATTCTACTATTGCCGCGACCGGCAGGGCCGGCTCGTCTTCGCGCTCAATGTCGGCGAGCGGCTGACCATCAACGGCGATCCGGAGGCCGAGCAGTCGATCTATGTGATCACGACCGGCGTCGTCGTCGCGGCGCTGCCCAGGCCGCGGCGGCAGATCCTCACCGACAATCGCCACTTCCGTCGCCGCTGGTGGCAGGCCAATGCGGCCGCGCAGAATCAGATGATCTGCGATCGCTGGCGTTGGGAGGCCGACAGCCCGGCCAACGTCCAGTTTCCGACCCTGCCGGACGAGATCGTCAACAGCCTGCCGGCGCGCTCGCCGACGGCGCTGGCCATCGCCGCCGCGGGCGACGACTTCGCCTCGCTCGTGCAGATCGCCTACGGACGCGACGCGGTCCGCGCGCTCGGCAATGGGCCGATCGCCTTTACGACGATCATGTCCGGCGTGCGCCCGGCGCTCACCTTTCAGGTTCAGGTGTTCGCCGACGGCGTGACCGCCGGCCCCTATACGTCCGCGCCGCTGGCGCCGCCGGCCTGGCTTAATGGGCCCGAGGTGGTGCGCGGCGTCGCGGCGCCGATCGACCTGTCCGGCGTGACGCTGTCGGAAAACGCCTTCGCCAAAATCTCCTTCAAGGGCCCGTCCGTCGCGCCTTTCGCCTGGGCGCTGTCGCTCTACTATGCGCATTGGGAGATCGGGCCGGACTGGTCCGATCCGGACTACATGCCGCCCGATCGCGAGGCGCCGTTGCTCGATCGCTATTCCGAGCTCCGCCAGATCGGCGCGAATTCGATGGTCGGCGTCGGCTACTGTCCCGGCGACGGCGTCGGCGTCGTCGTGCTGCCTTTCGACAACAAGATCGTGCAGCCGCTGCAGCCGACGCTGCGCGCGCCGCTCGCCGGCGACTTCATCTTCCGTTCGACGCCCTGCGACGCGACGACCATCGTCGACTTCTGGGATCGCGACTCGCTGCGCCTGCGTCTGGCAGGCCTGATTTCATCCGGGCCGACGATGCCGCTGATCACCGCGGGACAGGCCGGCGACGTCGTCGCGACGCGGCTGCGCGAGATCGAAATTCTGACCGGCATGTGAGGACGAGCGATGGCTGACACGTTTCAGGCGCACACGATCGGCCTGTCGAGCCCGATCACCATGGGGTTCGCGATCACGCCGGACGACGGCGCTGACCTGCCGCTTGTGACCCGGCAAATTCGCGTGACCGGCGCGGCCGGAAACGTCGTCGTGGTCTGGCCCGACGGGACGCAGACGACGGAGCCTGTCCTCGCCGGCGAGACGCTCGACTGGCGGGTCCGCGCCGTCAGGGCGACCGGCACGACCGCGACCGGCCTGCGCGGCTACGCCTGATGCCCGGCCCTCACATCGGCGTCGGCCGCCGCCGCCGCCGCGGCGGCGGCGGCGGGGCCGTCATGCCAGCCATCCCGACGCTGACGCCGGACGCGGGTTGGACCGGCGGCGTCGCAGGCTATGGCCTCGTCGCCCCGCCGGCGCTCGACACGGCGCTGCGCGGCTCCGGCTTCGAAATGGACGCTGCCGGCATCCATACGATGCTGCCCTACGAGCGCATCAGCGATCCCGCCGGCGAGATTCTCTGGATTGCCGGCGTGTCGGCGGACCCCGACATCCAGCCGCTGGCGGAAGTGCGGGTCTATCTCGAAAGCGCCGCGCCAGTCGTGCTCACGAAGCCGATATCGTGGGGCGGCAAGGCCGGCTACGCCGTGCGGCTGAAAAGCGGCGCGCATGACGGCTTGGCTATGCTCACCGTGGATTGGGTTCCTGTCCGCGGCTACATCAAGCGCGTCTCCCGGCCGATCATGCTGGCGACGATGGGCGAGGCCGACGCGACGCGGAAGCTGCGCTATCTGCGGCCGGATGGCAACGACGCGGCCGATGGCCTCACGCCGGCGACGGCGTGGCGGAGCATCGCGAAATGTATCGACGTCTGCGCTGACGCGTCGTGGTCCGACGCTGAATTCCGTATCCCGGCCGACGCGACCGGCGAGTTCGACGAGACGACGACCTACGTCAACCTACGCCGCGATCTGCTTGCGCCCGTCCGCTTCGTCGCCGAGACGCCCGGTTCCTGCACCGTTCGGCGGCTCGGCGGCCGCTCGCTCGACAGCGGGAGCTGGCGCATCAAGGCGAACATGGTGGCCTTCCATGGCCTGCGCTTCGACTGCGCCGACAGCGTGAACATGCTGCCTCTGTCGACGTCGCAGAACAACGGCGCGCCGGCTTATGTGAACTTCTTCAACTGCACCGTCTTCGATCGCTTCTCGACGACTTCGCGCGTCGGGCCGCCGGAGGGATACCGGCAGGTGTTGCAGTGGACGACGGAGACCGGCGGGGCAATCATCGGCGCCAAGAGCACGACGATCGAGGGCTTCTCTGTCGGCGTGAACCATGCTGTCGACAGTCACTTCCTCGCCTCGGCCGACATTCAGGCGTTCTCGCTCTTCAACGATTCCCTTGCGAACCGATGGGAGTGGAACCTCCGCAAGACGGTCAAGTCGTTGTTGGAGCAGCGGCTGATCGCCGAGAATTCCGCGCCGATCGAGAGCATCGCCGTCGTCGCTGGCCCGCGCACGCAATTCGTCATCACCGCGGCCAACGGCAACACCGGCACAGAAATGGCCAACGTCACGAATGGCACGGGCGACTTCCGTCTGCGCTTTCTCACCGGCGCGCGGGCCGGCGAGCAATATCACATGCCGACGATGGTCGCGGCGACGCGCACCATCGAAGTAACGGGCGATGTGTCGGCCGGCGTGCAGGTCGGCGATCTCGTCTTTCCCTACGGCGTCGCTCACCAGGACACGTTGCAAGCGCTCGTTCCGACCAACGGCGATCGTGGCGCGGTCGCGCCGGTCACCAACATGTTCATCAATGGCGGCGTCTGGAATTCGGTCGGCGCGGCGAACAGTGAATTTCAGTCGGTGTTCCTGACGCAGCGCGGACTCGACGGCGTGAAGCCAATCACGACGGTCGGCGCGTCGGGAACGGTGGCGCAGAACGTCCATACTATCACCGGAGCGCTTACCTACGACAGCGTCAACAACCGCACGACCTTCACATGGGCCGCCGGCGATCCCGTTCTCGACGTGGCGACGGGCGCCAGCAACCATGCGCGACTGCGCTTCCTCACCGGCGCGCTGGCGGGGCAGGATTGGCGCATCTACACGCAGAGCGCCGCCACGCGATCCGTCACCGTGATGGGCGACGCGCGAGCGGCGGCGGCCGGAGACACCGGCGCGCAATGGCTGTTCGCGGTCGGCACGCTGATCTCGCCGCAGAGCGGCGCGAACGCCCGCCACTGGCGGCAGGTGGTCTCGGCCTCCGACCCGAACAGCTTCACATTGAATGCCGCCTTCGACGCCGACGTGACGGCGCTCACCGCGTGGAAAGAGTGCCATACGCTGCGCAACGCCGTGATCCTCAACACGGTGATGGTGCAGCCTGACAATGTTCAGGTCTGCCAATTCGGCGGCGGCTTCGACGGGTTGATGATCGCCTATGTCACCTGTTCGCAGGGCGTCTATCCGCGTGTCGCCGGGACTGCCGATCCGTTCGGTATCCGCCGGTCGATGTTCGTCAACAACGTCGCGAAGTATTTCCAGAAGGATGCGATCTTCGACGCGACGACGAACGGTCTCGTCGTCACCCACAATGCGGTGGTGAGCGATGCGGGACTTGGAACCAACACGACAGTCGCAGGCCTCACCTTCGCCAATGACGGAACGGTGACCGGGACGCTGCCGGCCGCCAAGGTCAACGCGACCACGGGCAAGCATTTGTGGCCGTTCGACGCGCTCGGTCGCCGTCGCGGCGTCGGCGCGTGCGTCGGCGCGCTGACCGACATCATCGGCGTCGAGGAGACGTTCGTGAGGCTCACTGGCGACGGCGCGCGCCTGTCCGCCCCAACCGACAAGAGGGTGCATTCCAATGGCTGACGCGACGATCCAGCAGCTGCCGGCTATCGCCGACGCCAATTTGACGGCGGCGATGGAGTTCGAAATGGCGCGCGCCGCGCAGAACAGCGAGAAGATCAGCGACGCGCAGCTTGCGCGCATGATCGCCATGCGCGGCGCGTGGCCGCGTCTCGCCGGCTCCTACTACGAGCCGGACGGCCTCAACGGCGACAACGCTTCGACCGGTTCGGAAGTCGTCGGCACGCTCTACGCCTGCATCGGCTTCATTCCGCGCGATGTGACCGTCTCGCATCTGGCGCTGCGCACGACGGCGACCGTGAACGCGGCGGGGCAGGCGCAGGTCGCCATAGCCAGCGTCGACCCCGCGACGATGAAGCCGCAGACGCGCCTGTTCCAGACTGCGGCCTTCGCGGCCGGAACGGCGAACACCGCGTTCGAGGCGGCGATCACCGGCGGCCCGATCTCATTGCCGCGCGGCCTCTACGCCTGGCTGTCGCACGCCTCGCACGCGACGACGTTCGTGACGCCCAATCTCGCGGTCGGCGTCAACTCGATGGCGATGACGACATTCGGCTCGTCGACGCTGGCCGGCGCGTTCGTGACCATGACGCGCTCCGGCTGGCAGGCGACCGGCCAGACGTTCGGGACGATTCCTTCGGACCTGACGGCGCTGACCTGGACGGAAGACACAGCGTCGCGCGGCGCCAAGGTGAAGTTCAAGGTGGCGTGACGCCGACACAAGACCACGCTCGGGCTCGTGTGATCAATTAGGGGAACGCACATGCCGGCGCGATATGATTTTCAGATCTGGCGCGGCAATGACGCGCGTCCGCCGATCATCCAGCCGCGCGGTCCGGGCGATACGGTGTTCGACCATGCTGGCTCGTCATGGCGTCTGGTCGCGCACGATGCGGCGGGCGCGATCGTCCTCGACATCGTCGGCGTCATCGATCGGCGGCAACATCGCGCGCATCGAGGGCCTGATCAAGCCGAGCGCCAACGGAA
>ERZ761592.265-NODE-265-length-22717-cov-15.431206_pt1 | contig 22717 bp, 43 predicted proteins | sample MGYA00433095_ERZ761592 | MGnify/ENA primary metagenome ERZ761592 (study PRJEB28899, sample SAMN03785554) | bioreactor sludge metagenome | biome: EBPR Sludge; feature: EBPR Bioreactor; material: 0.22µm filtered reactor supernatant | place: Saint Lucia: Queensland... | reverse complement strand
AAAGCTTCGCCATTTAGCTGAACGTCGTGTTGATCGTGAACGCGATGGAGTCGCCCGACGCGAGGTTTACGGTCGAGAAGTCGCCGTAGATGTCCATATTCCCGCCCGTTGGCGGCGAACCGGAACCGGCCGCATCGAATGCGCCGACCTCCGTAATGGCGCGTGTACCAAGCGCCGTGATCGTCCCCGTCAGAACGAGCTTGTCAGACGTGACGGTCGTCGTGCCTTGTGCGGCAGATGCAGCCGTGCGCGCCTCAGTCGTGGAGGTCGTGGTTACGACGTTCGCGGTCGCCGCCGCACCCGTGCCCGTGCCCCATTGCAAATACCAGTTCAACGCAGCCAGCGCCGCCGTTATCCGCGCGAGCCCGGCGTTCTGAACCCGTGCCGTCATCTAAGGCATTCCTTCAACCGGATGAAAAGATTGACCGCCCACCGCTTGATGGGGTTTCTATCCCAATAGGAAATGAGGCCCAGGCGCTCGACACGCCCGTCTGCTCGCGTCACGACAGCCCGAATGCTTGTTGATTTCGCCTTCGGGAGCGCGTTAATCACGGGGCGGGATTCTCAAGAACGACCGCAGACGGCCCGGAGGCGAACGACACTTCCGCCCCGAGCCTGTTCAGCGAGTCGATGGCATTGGAGAAGCCGAGCGCCCATACTGAAATGCGCCCGTCGTCTTTCATGTACGGCGCGGCTTCAAGTAACGCCCCATACAGATACGCATCGGGCGCAAGGGTCAGCAGCCAGTTCGTTGAATTCGACGCCAGCGCCGGAATGTTGGCGCGGTACACCATCTCAAGCTCGTATTCCTGCCCCGGCGTCGGGATCAGTTCGATTTCGTCGTCAATGATCGTGTAATAGGCGGGCTGCGCCGTGACGTTGGCGAGGCCGTAGCGCAGCGTTTCCGCTTGCGTCGCAGTGACATATTCAAGCCCAGGCTTCCCGGTAACGCCCGACAACCGAATGCGCCGCATCGTCTGGAAATTCGACGGCAGCGTGATGAATTCCGGCTCGTTCGTGTCGGTATCGACCGACGTATAAGATCGCTTCTCCATGCGCGGGTGGCGAAGCTCGCGATTGAACTTGGCCTCAGCCAGCGCAATGAATTCCGGGATGCGGTCGCTCAGGTCATCACGGGCAAGCCAGTTCGCAACAGCCGTGCGAAGCTCCGTGTAGGTTGTAATAGCCATCAGGACGCCTCCCCGATGGGAAGAAACGGTTCATGCCCCCTCGCCCTAATCGCCGCGATTACCGCATCACTTGCCGCCCCGACTGTTCTAAAAACTCCGATATACCCACCCTTGCCGTACTGCGCCTGAAAGTTACCAGATGGCAACCTGTACACTCCGCGCGGCAGATCGGTATCCCTTTTAGCTTTCCGGGTTCGCCGTGAATTCGCGGCGTTCTGCGCTATGGTAGCAACTCGCAGGTTTGTCCACCGGTTATCGCCCGGCACCCTGTTAATGTGATCCACAACACCGGGCGGCCAATCGCCAGTCACCCAAAGGAACGCAAGCCGGTGTGCCCCGTATGACTTACGATCGATCATAATACTGACATGGCCATCTCGATAATGCGGCCTGCCAGCGACAGCCCCAACACGGCTCTTGCTACCGCGCCCACCACAATCAATAAGCCGCGTGAAATCCCCCGTTACTGGGTTGTACTCCAGTAATGCGCGCAGACGTTCTGCTGTTAATGTCACAGGCGGCCTCTAAAGGTGCGATAGGGGCGGTTCTGATCGCTATTGAGCCACCATTTCGTGAAGTCCTCGTCGCCTTCCTTCAGGCGCTTCGCGAAATCACGATAGAAAACATTGAGCGGCACGCTCGCGATAACCTTGCCGTCCCCGAACCGCTCACCGTGAGAGTCGTCAAGCCGCTGCTTGTTCACAGCCAGCAAGTCCTGCTCGACCAGGTTCTCCGTCTTGCGAAAGCCGACGCCATTGGCCTTGTCGATCCAATGGACGTAATGCCGGCGCAGGCCATCGCTCGACAGACCCTCGAATTCCCACAACTCGTCAGGAATTCGCGCGGGATCAGGCAGCGAGGGCATCGGCGCGTTCCGCAGCCTTCGCCGCGACAAGACGCTTCGCTTCCTCAAGCGGAAGCTTGATGTGCGTCCCGGCCCAGATCTTGTTCGGGAAGCCGACGCCAGCCATCGTGTGAGGCTTCATTTCGCCTTCGATGAACTTTTCCGGCTCGACCACAGTCCACGCGCCGGCCGCGTCCTTGACCTTCACGGCTTCTTTCAGATAGCCGACGATTTCATAGTTGCCGGCCGGGCAATGATTCTTCAGCAGAAGAACGGGAAACAGCTTCTCGGGGGCAGGAGGGCTCATGGAATCCGGTTCCTTGATTTTCGGCATGTTTCGGTTCTCCAAATGAAAAGGGCGGCTCCGAAGAACCGCCCTCTCTCGTTGACGTGTTGCGCCGATTACTGATCGGCGAAGGTCGGCGGGTCTTCCGAAACGACGGTGCCGCTCAGGGTCCAAGTCGTCCCGTCCGTGCACTCCATGCGGATGCGAGTGCCGCCCGCAGGAGTGATGACGTTGAACTTGGAATTCGAGTTGCCGTCGCTCATGACAGAGACAACTTCATCCTCGGTATCGCCCGCGCTGGTCAGGTTGTAGATCACGCCACCCTTGAAGTAATTGGTGTCGGACCCGGTATTGATCTGCCAGTCCTGAGCGTCGGCCGCAGCCCCCGCATAGACGAACTCGTACCACAGGCCGGCCCTCGGGGTCGGCGGCGTAATAACGATGTCCGCCGTAAGGTTCGGCATGTAGTGAACCAGCCCGGAATTGTCGGCGAGCAGGGTGTATGTCGCAGCGTCGGTGACGCTGACGGGAACGTGAGTAACAGGCATGTTCGTAGCCTCCTTAGCTCGATGCCGACAGACCGTAGAGGTCCGCAGCAACACCGTGGGCGGCTTCGTTGTTCACGATGAGGGTATATTCCGTCACCAGAACACGCTTTTCCGCATCGCCGGTCTTGGCGGGCTTCTCAAGCTTGATGTCGTCGAACACGCCGAGCGCCACCATCTTGGGGTCGATCAGGAACGCATTACGGGCAATCGTCGCGCCCGCGCGGGCCATCTGACGGTTCGGAACGACCGAGATCGTGCCGAAGTCGGACAGATACATGTCCGCAGCCGCCACGATGGTCGTCTGACCCTTGCCGTTCGCCGCGAAACGCTGCAACGCAACGTTCGAGTCGGACATGAAGGTCGAGAACACCGTCTTGGCATACGGCGACAGCATCAGCGTCTTCGGAGAACCGCCAGCGTTGTACGTGGACAGGATCACCGAATCGAGGATCGCCTTGGAGAAGGCGCGCTGCGTGCCGTTCGTCGCCGCGTCCACAACACCCGTCAAGGAGTTGAAGCCGCCGGACGTGCCGGAGTTCATGTTGTCGTTCGTGGCGAGCCACGCACGCAACCCGCCAAGCTTGCGATTGGTCGCACCGTTGCCGGAGCCGGCCAGCGAAGCCTGGTTCGAGAGGCAGATGACCTCCATGTCAGTCCGCAGCTCGACGCCCTTCTTAGCAACCTCACGGGCGACTTCCGACTTGCGGCCCGCCTTCGAGGTCTTGTCGAGGGTACGCGAGATGAGGATTTTCTTGTCCGAAATCTGCGTGTAGTTGCCGACGCGAGTGGTCGGAGAGAGTGCGCCGAACGTCCAGTCGTTGCCTTCCGGCTGGTTGTTGCTGGTGTCCGGGGTCGCAAGCGTATCGGTCTGCCACTCGGGATGAGTGGACTCGACATTCTTGCGGCCGATCAGAGAGAGAAACGGGGTTTCCTCGGGAGTGATCTGGTGGATTTTGTCCGCCAGCTCCTCACGAAGACCCCTTGCGTCGTAGGTCTCGTAAGTGTTGGTGATCTGAGCCATTTGGCCCTCCGTTAGAGATCAAGGTCCATGAGCGCGTTGACCCCGGCGTCGAAATCGCCGGTCCTACGCAATTGCTCGTGCCTCGCCTGCCTCTCCCGGGATGACTTCTCTTGCGGCTCCATGCGCTTCTTGCCGGTCAGGACGGGTTTTGATTCGACCGTCTTCTTGACCGCAGGAAGCTTGCTGCGTGCCCTTCGGTACGCCGCCAAGTCGCGGAACACCTTGTAATTGCGATGATCGATTGCGGCGTCCAGTTCCTCTGCCGAGTAACCGTATTCCGCCATCGTCTCGACCGCTTCCGACCAGAACTTCTTGTAGACTTCCGGCTTGGAAAGCTCGGGCATTGCCTCAAGAAGCAGCTTGGCCTCGCGGCTTCGCAATTGTTCTCTCTGTTGCTGTTCACCCTGCGACATGCGGGCCTGTTCGGCCTGCGTCATCTGCTGGATTTGCTGGAGAGATGCGACCTTTTTGTCGTAGTCAGCCTTCTCCCGCATGAAGCGGATCGGGTCGTAGTTTGCCGACTGGGCATTCAGTAACGACTCGTCCGGCGGCTGCGGTAGAAACTGCTGCGACGCCTGCAAAAGAAAATCCCGCTGCGCCTGCAAGGTGCGAGCGTAGTTTTCCACTTCGGCCTTCTGGGAGGCCAAGGTTTCACGTTCCTTGGCGTTTTCCTGCGTGCCGCGTGTGAATGATTGCTGCGAGAGATAGCCGCGCTTCAGGTCTTGAACGGAGATAACAGTGCCATCCTTCAGGCGCACATTCGCGGTATCGGCTGCGAACTTGCCCGACTGATAGCCGTCCTGTTGTCCTTCCTCGTCCTGTTCGGCCTCGTCCTCGGCTGCGACGGCCTCAGCAACAAGATCGTCCTCGGATTTCTCCTCGGGTTCCTGTGCTTCGGTATCGCCCTTATCCTGGCCCTGATCGTCTGTCTGGAGGTCCGTCTCCGGGTCCTTCAAGAGATCGGTAATTGCATCTGCGCCGGCCTCGACGGTCAACGCGGAATCAGTACCAGCCGCCTCGGGGGCGGGGTTGGTATTGTCAGTCATCAAGTCTCCTTGGGTGCCCGGCGGCCCTATGCGTAGGAGCCGGTATCTTCCGCAGGCTCAGACGCGATGATGTATCGGTCGAGCGTTGCGCGGATTTCGTCGATCACGGCGACGCGCTGCTGTAGGCGCAGCATGACCGTGATGTCGTCGGCATCGGCAATCGCGAGCGCGTTCAGCGCCTCGGAGCGGATTGCGTCCAATGCCGTGTTGAATAGTTCGTCGTTCTTGAGCCTGTCGGCTTCCTTGGCGAGATGGTCGCTCACTCAGCCCCCTTGGCCGCTTCCATCTTCTGACGATGCGATTCCTCGGCTAAGCGCCTTACGATTTTTGCTTGCAACAGCAAGCCGCCGTGAAGCGTTAGGCTGCCGTTGTCACACAACGCAGAAACAGGGACATCAATACCAAGCATCTTGGCGGCAGCCACCAGTTCGTCACTGATGTACGATGGCTTATTTTGCTGGACAGGCTCTTCCGATTTCCACTTGAACGGCCACATCATTCCGCCCCTTTGGCTTTTGCGGATTCCATCTTCTGCCGATGCGATTCCTCGCCCTGCATCGTCTTGAACACGCCCGCTTCCAATTGCTGGCGGTGCTGCTCGGCATTCTGCGCCATCTGCTGCTCGTGCATCTGCCGCTTCATTTCAAGCTCGGCCATCTTCAGCTCACGCTGCAACTGGAATTCAAGAATGGCCATTTCCTTGTCAAAGGCGAATTGCTGCTGCGACTTCGCCATCTCGGCCTGCATCTTGCGATCCTGCGTCGCAATGTCGGCTTGCGCCTGTACCGCCTCGATCTGCGCCTTGCGTTCGTCGCCCTGCCGGTCAAGCTCGGCCTGCTGCTGCGCGATCTGCAATTGCGTCTGCGCCTTGATTTCCTCAGGGCTCGGCTTGGGCTGCGATGCCTGCGCCTTCATCTGCTCAAGCATCTCGGGCTTGATGTCGAGGAAGAATTGCTCCGGGTTCTTGATGCCCGCACTCTCGGCAAGCTTGATTGCCGTCGTGTTTACCTTCGGGATCATGTCAAGCGCCTGCGGCAAGAACCCGCCATTCGCCAGCCGATCCGTCATCATCATCTGAACGCCCAGAATCGTGTTCAGCATCGACATATCGCGGTCACGGGAACCCGTGCCAAGCCCGATATTGATCTGCACGTCCATGTTCGCGTTCCACGAACGCGGGTCCATCTCGACCCATTCGTCCCGCAGCCGGATCGTGCGCGGCCTGTCCTGATGCTTCACAATGAGCTTCAGGATTTGCCGGAACACACGCCGCCAGCCAAGCTCTGCCTGGTTGCGCGCGATCAACTCAATCTGCGAATACGCCGAATCCTTCTGGTTCTGGTTCGCAGTCGCCGTCTGGTTCTGCAATGCCTCCGGGTCGAGCGCCATCGTGGCGCGGGACACACCCGTCCGCATCTCGCGCACATTGTCGAAATGCTGCAAGCCGAGAAGCGCCTTATCGCCAATGAACGGGACCGGCAGCGGATTGATCGGCAGCGAGCCTTTCTTGCGCCACACCGTCCCGCCGAACTTCGGCGTCATCAGGCTTTCGGGATTGATGACCGAGTTTTCCTCGGCCTCCCGCTGCGGATTGTTGACCCAATACAGGTTATCGAGGAACTGCCGCGTGAGAACCGTCTTGACACGCTGAATGTCCGACACGTCGTCCGCGACCGACCGCGCATCCCACCGATGGGGGACCGGCTCGCATGGGATGTCGCTGAACGGAACGTCGTCCTCCCAGACTTCCCAATCGAGCAATTCGCCCGTACCCGACGCGCCAGCGTAATAGGCCCGGATCGTCTCGGCTATCCCGTCCCCGTCAACATCGGCCTTGACGTAGCATTCAAACAATTCGACCAGGAGCATCGACTCGTGGCCGACCATGTTGAACAGCGTCCGCGCGTCTTCCTCGCGCGCAAGCTTCTCCTCCTGCATGGTCGAGAAACGATCGATCGGCAGGCTTTCAACCAAATCACGGTCAAAGCCCATCTCGATCAGATCGGAGCGCGATACATGGTCCCGGTGCGCGCAGAACCGCGCATCCTCGATGCACGTCGCCTCACGATCCAGAAGGAAATCCTCAGCCTCGATGCACTCGACACGCAAGCGGCCGGCGCGTTCAATGCGCTTGATCTTCACGTCGAAGGTCGGCAACTGAACCTGCATCATGCCGCCCATCTGGTCTGGAACGGCAACAAGCTGCGGCTCGCCCGGCTTCTGCCCGATAATCTCCGCATCGCCTTCCGACAGAATGACCGCAACCTGTTCCTCGGTCAGACCGGAATGCTCGGAATACTCGCACTCCTCCTTGTCGTCCCACCAATGCTTGACGATGCCGTTGCCGAGCAACAGCGAGTCATGAGTCGCATCCCACAACACCCGATAGCCGGGGTTATCCTTCATGAACACGAAATTGCAGTAATCCGTCGCCTGCTTTGCGAAAGGCTCGTCACTCGGCTTGGCCGGCTCGAATACCGCCATCTGCTCGGACGCCGTGAACACTCGGATAATGCCGGGAAGCATCCAGCCGATGGTGTCGGCAACGTCTTTCGAGACAACGGACGAGCGCCCCGTCATCGAAGGCGTGTCGCTCATCACGCCACGGAAATATTCCATGGCACGCGCACGCTTGCCGGACAGCTCCGTATCGTCGTAAGTGACCGCCGAACGTATCTCGTTCGAGAGGAGAGCCTTAAGCTCGTCCTCGTCCATCTTCTCGGTCATCAGGCGGTAATGGCCGCGATCTTGTGACCCTGCGTCACGCCGACGTAGAGCATCGTCCCCGCCGCGACCTTCAGCGCGTTCGTCGTCGCCGTGGGGTTGGCCGCAACGACATAGTGGAAGTCGGCGTTCGCCGTGATGGCGATATAAGCCGTGCCCGTCGCGAAGGCCGCAGACTGTGTTGATGTCGTGAACGTAACCGGCGACTGGTCGGTCCCAGGCTCCTGTGCGATCTGCGCCCGGCCCGCTCCTGCGGAAACCGGTGAGCCGGCGGAACCTGCCTGCGAATATTCACGAATCCAAAGTGTCGCCATGTCTATTTCCTGCCCATCAAATGCGCCGAAAGGCTCGCCGCCTTGCTTGTGCTAAGCGGGAGGGTGATCGCAACGAACGCAATCACGCCCTCCCAGAAATTCCCCGGCGATGCAGCCGGATTGGCCCCCATGACAACACGGGAGGCCGTTGTTGACGGCGTGACGGTCAATGCCGCGCTCGCAACGCCATCAACGTAAACGACGCTCTCCGTCGCACCGATGGTTGCTCGGATCACATGCCGCGTCGAAAGGTCAATCGTCGTCTCGTTGCGGACCTGAGACGCGGAACCGTCGCCAGTCGCAATCCGGCCGCGATTGACACCCGATGCGACGGCCCGGCCGGCCACCCGGCCCGTATTCAGAGCCGCGCCATAGCCCATTGCGTACCGCGCGCCGGTATCGGCAACGAGCGCCGCTTGACTGCACAGAACCCAAATCTCGCCAGCCTCAGCCCCATCAGGAACGGCGGACAAAAGCCCCGCCGTCGTGCAGGCCATCACGTTAGCCGTGCCGTTGAAGGTCAGGCCGGGATTTCCGTTGAACGATGTTGCCGAATATGTCGGCCTTGCCGTCGTCGCGGCGCTCAGGACATAGCCAGACTTCAGGCCGACAAGAGCCGAAATCAGCCCCGCCCCGTCATCCGTCCTTGCACTTCGCGAGACATCCCATGCCTCGACAAGATCGGAGCCTAGCGCAGCGACGACGTTGTACCGCGCCGCCTCTGCCCCCATACGCCCGAAATCAGCACCTAGCCGTCCGAACGCCATGTTGACCCCTCAAACGACCCAATCGTCCGCCGGCTCATGCACGTCCGCAGACGACCTCGGTTCCTCGTATGTGCTGCACATCAGGCCGAATGAATCGGCGGCGTGTGACGACCAATCGTGTTCAGGCCCAAGCCCGACATCGCGCTCATCGTCTGACTTCTTTTCGTGATACCAGCCCAAGGCATCACGCCCCGGCTCGGTCGTCGTCTCGTTGAACCATGTGCGCGGGAACCAGCGCCGCGCCGCTTCAATGCGCTGCCGTGCCGCGCCCGTTCCCTGGTTCGGGATAACCTCTGTTTCAAAGCCGGCCGCTTCCAGCGCCGTCTGCCAGCTTGCATCCGCAATCGGGCTGTGCGGCTCGCCGTCATGCGGTAGAACACACAACGCCTTGTCGTATTTCTTCGACCGCAGCCAATCGACATGCGCGCCTATCGGCTGGCCGATGGCCTCGTAATAGTCGAGAACGCGAATCTCGCGCCCGACGAATTGGGCGATCCAGATCGACGTGGCGTCGGATTTCATCCCGCGCCCGCCCAAATCCCAGAACGCCCGCAACCGCATCAACGGGTCTTTGGCAATTCTACCGATCCGCCCTTCCTCGCGGGCCGCGATCAGGTAGCGGGCGAAATACGCGCCCTCGTTCGCCGTCGCGAAATCACCCTCCCAGATATGCTCGTACTGCTCCGGGCGCTTTTCCTTGTCCGTCATCCGCTTTTGATTCAGCGTCTCGGGGAACCAGGGATTATCCCGCCAGTTCATCTGCACGATGTTGGACTTCGGCGGCGGGTCAAGGCGGAAACGCTTGTTCGTTGCGCTGTTCTTGCGCTTCGGGTTCCAAGTAACCCAGATTTCGGATTCTGCCTCGCGCACGGTCGGGTCAACCACGATCCACGCGGCCTCGGAAACCTCCTCCGCCTCGTCAACCCACAGGATCAGAATGCGCGACTTCGACTTGATGCTATTCAGGCTGCGGCGCAGCCCTATGAACGCGAATTCAACCCGCCCGTCCTTGGTGCGGACGAACTTGTCGCCGACCTCGTACTTTGCTGAAAGCCACGGTTCCTCTGCAATCGCCGCCTTGACTTCAGCAAGCGAGCTTTCGTCCAGCGAGTTCATGAATTCGCGACCGCAGACGATAACGCCGGCTACCCCCGCGTCTGCGAACATCGCGCCGCGCACAGCGGCCATCTTCGCGAATGTTCTTGTCTTTGCCGAGCCTCTGCCGCCGTAAGACCCCCGGTACATCGCCTCCCCGGTAAAGACCGGAACAAGCTTGTCGGGAATCTTAATCTGAAGGGCGGACACCGATCAGCTCAATACGGGTGACAACCTTCAGCGGCCCGTCATCCTCACCGACGACCTGCATCGGCAGAACCTTGCCGAGCAAAGCCAGGAAGGGGCCGGGGTTATCGCGGGCCTGCGTTTGCAGGTATTCGACCAAGCCGTCCTCGCCGCCGCCGGCCTGTGTCGCAGCCTTCAGGATTGCGTCCTTCAGGAGCGTCGTGGTCCTGTTCGGGACGCCCTTGGGCCTTCCGGGGCCAGGCTTGCCCTGCCCGATTTTGAGGGTTTCTTTTTCGTCCATTGCTCACTTCCGGTTCGGCTTGATTGCCGAGGGAATATTCAATCTCAGCCCTTTGCCTTGCGGCTTATCCTCGGAAGGACCGGGTAGGAGCCCGCCTTGCGCTAAGGCTCTCCGGCGGCGAGGCGCTCGATTGTAACAATTCGTGATTACGCAACTATTACAGTATACGCAAATTCCGCGTATATTAGGGTCATCAACACGGAGCAGGCAAATGACCCGCGCATTCTTCGACTGCCCTAAGTGTAACGGTTCGGGCCAGGTTTCTTTCAAGCATGTCGCGAATGGCCGCTGCTTCCTGTGCCAAGGTTCCGGCAAGCTCGCATCGACCAAAGAAGCCCTCGCGAAAGCTGCCGCCCTCGGCATTGCCCCCCGCAACGACCTCCCCGAAGCCGAGCGTTGCACCCTTAAGCAGTTGCACGAAATCACCCGCCTTGCGGTTTCCAAGCGGACCAGCGAAAGCCGCCTCGCGGTCGAGGCTGGCGTTCCCGAGGTCAACGGAATGGACAATTGGCGCTACGAACTGAGCCGCAAGCAAGCCAGCAGGATCATCGAACACGGGAGGGCGGCGTGAAAACGCCCATCTCCCCCCGCCTGATGACCCATGCGGACAAAATGCAGTCCGAGGGCTGGTATACAACCGCAAACACCTTGGCCGAGGCGGCTGAGGCGCTTGCAGATTGGACCCCCGGCAACATGACCCCGAACCAATATAAGAAGCACATCGAGGCCCTCGGCCTCTCGCAAGTCCGCGCTGGTGAATTTCTCGGCGTGTCCCCGAGAACATCGCAGGGATACGCCCTTGGCGAATACCCAGTGCCGGAAGCCATCGCAAAGCTTTTGCGCCTCATGACCCGACTGAAGCTTTCACCCGCGGACGTGACATAGGCGCTTGAAATGAAAAGACCCGCCGAAGCGGGCCTTGTTGAATCGGATGGGCCGCCCGGTAGTGATGCGGCGCGTATGGGCCTGAACTACCTCAAGCTACACCGGCCGGTTACAGCCGCCATCCGAACTGTTGCCCTGTGGGGCGGAATTTCAGTTTGTGCATTTTTTGCACATACTGGATTTGGAGCCCGCCGCAGGACTTGAACCCACAACCCTCCGGTCCGAAGCCGGATGCTCTATCCATTGAGCTAGGCAGGCACTATTTCTCGCGAAGGCTCTGGCTTTCCGCAACACCAGACTTACGCTTGCGGCTCCTTCGCGAAGCGTGGCTCAAGGCCACAGCGGAACTTGGAGCGGGCGGTGGGAATCGAACCCGACCTGTAACTGCTTGGAAGGCAGCCGCCTCGCCAGTCGGCCTCACCCGCACATATATTAAGGCGCATTTCGCACATTCCATTTCCGCCTATCACATGCCCGACAGGCTGTCAACCCCTTGTATGCTTCCTGGAACGCATCGCGAACCCCCGCACTATCGCTAGTGTCTCAAGGCACTCCCGGAACCGGGCCGAGAAATAGTCAATCGCCCGCTGCCCCGAGAAGCCCCGCTTCTGGGCTACCTGTTCCATAAACAGCCGGTCCCCGAGGACATCCCGTAAGATTGCCTCGCCTTCCATGCCGAGCTGGCGGGCGTCCCGTGCAAGCCGCCCCATGGCGTCCCGCTGGCGATCCGTAACCATGTCCTGATAGCGCCGGCCGTCCACAGGTTCCTTTGTCGTGTCGATTGCCGAGGCCCCTCCGATCTCCGCCGCCTCGTAATCGTCCTGCCATGCCCGCCCGCCTTGGTATTGGGCGTCGTCAATCATTCGCCGGACGTGATAGCGCCCGAGGGGGTCGTCACGCAGGGATTTGAACGCAACGATCTTCGCCCCGTATTCGTATGGGTCGTCAATCTCAACAGGGGCCACCATCACCTTGTCGGGGAGGTTCTGGGCAAGGCGCTCGTTTGCCCTTGCCAAGGTGATCCGCTGCTTTCGTTTTCGCCCCTGTCGCATTCAGGCCCCCCTCAACGGATGCCGCCGTTGATTATGCGCTCGATCTCCGATTCAGCGATGATGCGCCGCCGATCAGACACGCGAACGGCGTTGACTTTACCGGCGGCAATCAAGCGAGCCAACGTTCGTTCAGAAATGGCGAGAGCCTGCGCTGCTTGTCGGAGCGAAAGCGCTCGGTCAAAAAGGTGCGGGGCAGACTTTGCCACTTTGACTGCGTTAAACATTTGTCTCTCCGATCACCAGTCGTGGCCTAGCCACTTGCTCTGTTGGTTAGGCCGTTAGGCCGGGTGGTCCAATGATTTTGATTTGAGAGAACGGATGACTTTAGCCAACAAGTGGCACGTATCGCTTTCCGACAGCCCAAACTCTGCATGTTCTCGCATGTTGCATTCCAATGCCGCCTCTTCCAAAGCCTCATCCCTTATTGAAAGAAGGGCTTTGTGAATAACTGCAGCTTTGTCAGACGGTGACTCATTCTCCCACACCAAAACCAAGGTTTCCCTCGCCTTCCCCCTCAATCTGTCTGTCATGGCTTGGCCCTCGCGTTCGGGATGGCGTCCCATTCGTCGTGCGTTGCCCCGATGCTCTGCCGAACAAGGTCTTTCACACGAGGGGCCATGTTGTATTTCTTGATCGCGGAATCGTCCTCAAATCGGCCAATCGGACGGAGCCGCCCGTTGTCCGTCGCCTCGGCATACCCCACGCGCCCCTTCGGCAACACCGGGCGTTGAATCGGTCCTGTCGGCGCAAGCGGTGCCCGCGCCATAGCCTCCTCACGCAGCCGCAGGAACTTCGCGTAGTCGGCGCACGCCTCGCGCAATTCCCGCACTGACGGCGGATAGTCCCGCTTCGTGGCAAGCCCGTGCAGCGGGTCCGTCACATGCTCGATAACCTCGCGGTCGAACTGCGCCAGATTGATCCCGATTGTCGCCGCAAATCGTTTCGGGTCAGTCGCGTCCGACCTTCGGAATTGCCCGAACAGAAACTCGGCCCTCTCCATCGCGAAGGCCAGGTGTTCCGGCGATGGCCCCGAGGCTTCCGCGCAATTCTGCGAAGGCGTCGGCAAGGTTTCCAGTTTTTGCAGCACGTCGAACCTCAACTGTTTCCGCAGGGATAATCTTTGCTTCCGGCACCGGAGCCATTGCCTTCGCATGGTCCTCCGCAATGCCGCGTTCGTAGTAGGCAAAATTCAACGGCGGCGATTGCTTGCGCGCCGCCTGCCGCTTGACCGACGAAACCACGATGTCCGGTTGCCAGCCGCTCGAAAGGCCAGCCGATATGCGATACCGCGCCCCGCACCATTCGGGTGGGATAAACTCGCGATCAACCTTCAGCGCCGCCTCGATCTCGACAGCGACGGCTTCCGTTTGCGGGTGTAAAATCCCCTCGCGCGAGAGAGGAGTAGTATCTTTAATGTTTTTAATGTTTTCTCTATTGTCCCGCTGTTGTCCCGCTGTTGTCCCGCTTGGTGTCCCAGACGGGAGCGAGACCTTCTGATATTTGTCATAATTACAAATAGTTATGACAGTGATCCCGTGTCCCGCGCCTGTCCCGCTTTTTTCGATCATTTCAAAACGCACGAGTTTATCGAGGTATCTTGCAACGGCGGATTTGCTCCATTGCCAGACTTCAGCGAGGCCACGGATGGCGGCGGCGAGTTGCCCGCGCTTCAGGTCAACGACAAACGCGCCGATGCGGCGGGTTCGCGCCTTCCATGCAGCCTCGCTGATAAGCCATTGCCAAGCCTCCCGTTCCGTGAACGGTTCTTTCGCAAAGGCCGGATGATCGAATATGCCGCGATCTACGGCAAAGACACCGCGCTCGCTCATATCTCCATCGCCTCCTGCTTTGCAGGCTTGGGCTTTTCAATGAAGAAATCGGGTTGCTTCAATGCCTCCGATATTCTCTTGCGGGCGATGTCGAAATACTTCGGCTCGATCTCGATGCCGATGAACTTGCGGCCGAGCTTGACGGCGGCAACACCTGTCGTGCCAGAGCCCATGAAGGGGTCGAGGATGGTCTCGTTTGGCCGCGTCGCCCGCACTATCGCCCATCGCATCCATGCCACGGGTTTCGGGCAGGGATGGTCAACCTTCTCGTTGTTGGGCTGTTCGTCTCTGTGCGAGTTTGGCCGGCCGCCCTTTCCGTCTTGCAAGAACGGGTCTTTGCCGTAGTACAGAACCGGATGCGTACACTGGAACCCCCAAGACGTACGGCCCGCCCCGTTGGGAGTGAACACGGAGCCAAGCGATGCCGGCTCAGGGTAGGCCCACAGCATCGCAGGGCCGGGGAAGACCACGGCTCGCTCGGCCATAGCCAACGCTGCGGGGATCACGGCCTTTATCAGACCCCTGACATGGTTCGGTGAATCCTCGTAAAGCTTCGACGCCTTTAGGCTCGCTCCCGAATCGAAATGTTTGCTGCCCCTGAAGTCGCTAGTCTTGGTTGCCAGCCCAATCCCATACGGCGGATCAGTCACCACGGCATCGACCTTGCCGAGTGTCGGGAGAATGTCCCTACAATCTCCACAATACAGAGTAACGCCTTCGGCTAGGGTTTCTGACTTCACGCCGCCTGCCCCGCGTAAGGAAATATCTGGACTTGGCAGAAATCCTTAATCCCGTCCGGCTTCTCGATCTCGATCCTGTGACACTTGGAATCGTCTGGCGTGATGGCGCGCGATACAAGGAAATCGAGGATCGCCTTCAATGCGTTGTCGATGTCCATGCGGCATGTGTCAGGGAGCATGATCGAAACGCGGAATTTCCCCTCGACCTTTTTCATGTCGCGCAAAGCCTTGGCTTGCTGATAAAGCGCGGTATCCGCCGCCGCGAGCCAGTCGTGATAGGCGGCTGTCTTGACGCGGCCAGAACCGGATACGTTCCGGTAAAGCGCGTTGGTCGAAGGGGGGACCGGAAGGCAGATCATTGCGCGTCTTCCTTCCGAACGATGATGAGCTTGCAGCCAATGACATTCAGCGCGGCTTCAAGGTTCGCCACCCTCGGGCTGTGCGCTCGCTTCCAGTACCACGCGACCTTCTTGCTCAGCCCGGCTCGGCGGCACAGGTCAACAAGCGTGATGCGCTTCTGCGCCATGATGGCGAACATCTCGCGCACGAGCGGGTGGCATGAATACTCGGGAGATTTCCGCAACGCGCGGTATTGCTTCGCCTTCCTCAATGGCGTGTATTGCAGGCTCATTCTGCCGCCCCCATATATCGTTCGTAGATTTTGAGCCTGATAACGTCGATGTCGTCCGCAACGCGCGGGTCCGTTTTAAGCATTTCATCGACGCGCCGGATGGCATGAAGGATCGACGTATGATCCCGCCCGCCGAAATACTTGGCGATCTTCGGCATTGACCAAGGCGTCAAATCTCGCAATAGCCAGATGGCTACAAATCGCGGCTTGATGAGGTCGCCTGTCCGTCTTGCCGAAACCAAGTCCCGCCACGGAATTCCGTAGTATTCAGCCGTCGAAAAAACGATGGCCTTCGCTTTCGGCGGGGCGTGAAATACAAGGTCAATGGCCTGCCTTGTCGGGATAAGGACCACCTTCGGTTCCGACTCACGCAACTCGACCAGCGGCTTCCCGCCGTGATGCAGATGCAACCGGCCAAGAAACCGCTCGTTCGCCTCGATAAGATCGAAGCGGGTTGGCTCTTTCTCAAAGTGTGCCGCCCCTTGCATCCCCTACCCCTTATTTCTCAGTCGTGATTTCCGGTGCGATCCAGACCGCGAAGCGCGCGTGCCGCGTGGAGCAACGCAGCGACATCCGCGCTATGGAAACTCTCGTCGCGATGGTCGAGCGCCACAGCCAGGCGCTCAAACTGTTCAGCCAATCTCTTTGCCTCATGGCGTCCCGCCGCTTCCTTCATCTTCGTGACGGCGGGATGGTACGGGTCTGCAATCTCCCCGCAGAACAGCGCCTTCACGGCTCGATATGAAACCCCGGCAATTCGGGCCGCGCGGCGCATCCAGCTTTCGCGGGTGTCTGCCTCGGTCATCGGTCCTGCTACTGCCGTTACAAGTTCACGCATTTTCTTTCCGGACGAATTTTCCGACATTCTGGAATCTCCCTCTGCCATCCTGTTTTGCAGAGAGGAGATTGTTCTTGCTTATCCCGCTTTCGATATACGTCCTTAGAATTGCGCTTCGCAGCCGTTGCAGCGGCACGAGCGCGTTAATGACTACTCAGCAGCTTCCGCGAATTCAGACCCGTCGTCCGTCAACATCGGATGCGTGCAACGTGATTGAGCATGGCCAATCATCACGTCGAACCGGCCAACCATTGGATGCCCCAGCCGCTCAGCGAGAAGGCCGCCAATAATGCCGCGCATTGTAGTTGAGCCAGAAGACGGCGCAGGCTTCCCGTGTGTCGCGCCGATTTTACGCGCATACCAATCGGGAGCCCACCCGTTGATGCGCCACGGCTTCGCCGCCGCGTTTGCAACCCCGGCAATGCCGCGCTTCTTCTTGCCTTCCGCGCTCATGACACGCACGCCCCTTGTGTGTTGTGAGAAAGAGCCGGGGAGTGAGCGCGATGCACACTCCCCGGCCAAGATTCCTCGTGCGAAACGTCCAAAGACACGAGGGGGAGGAAACGATTGAGACGGTCGGAGAAGGTTGTTAGCGCGCGGTGTTTTGCAGGCGACCGCGCAACGCCCCCGGCTGTCTCGCCACGCGAATCGGTAGCCGCAGCGATGACAGGCAAAGTGAAAGGGTGCGGGGCGTCCGCGACAGGAGGAACAGACGCCCCGCTATCCGCCGCCCTGCTGGGGGAGGGGAACGCGGCGGAATTGGGATAAGCGACCGACTTTCTTCCCCGCGTGTCGGTCAACGCAGTGACGACAGATGCGCGGCAGGATATTCCAGCGGGGTGACAATGCCGGAGCCCCGCCGGATTTGACCGCGCGCCTGTTAGAAGGTCTGAATTGTCATTCTCAAAGAAACTCACCGGCATGAACCGCCAGCGCATCAATGTCCGATTGCGATAGACGAGGAAGCCGGTCATTGCGCGGCCTCCATCGGGTACAGATCGGGCCGCAGATTGGAACGCGAAACGCCCGTCAGCTTCTCGACATCGAGCACATGATGCGCGGGCACCTTGCGCCAGAGACAAACCGCAGCGCGCGTCAGACCTAGCGCCTTTGCCAGATCGGCCTTCGCACCGCGCCGCGTCGAGAAATAAGCATTAAGGGCGTCCATGCTTTGTATTGATAAGCACAACTATGCAGCATGTCAACACCGATTCTATCGGCGGCTAAGTTCTTTTCGTTTTGCTACCCATGCCCGCGATGAGCAACGCGCCAAGCGAATCAAAGGGGCAACTCGACACTGTGGCCGGGCGGATCGCGAACGCACGCCTTCGGGCGGGCATGTCACAGGGCGATCTTGCGAAGCTGCTGAAACTAAGCCGGGGCGCGGTCGGGCTTTGGGAAACCGGACGCTCCGAGCCTTCGGCTGGCAATTTGAGAAAGGCCGCGAAGATTCTCAGGGTTGCGGCAGAATGGCTCGCAACCGGCCAGGGGCCATCGGCTTTATATCAATCCGAGGAGCCGGTGGGCGTAATGGCAGAGGGTGAAAAGATAGACGTGGCGCGGCTGGGCGACGAATTGTCGCGGCCTCTGAAGGCCGTCATGGCGGACAGGGAGGCCGAGGTCTGGCGGCTCGACGCCGACAAGCTGCAAGCCGCCGGCTACCACAAGGGCGATTTTCTCGTTGTCGATCTGCGGTCCTCGCCGAAAGCACGGGACGTGGTTCTGGCCGAGGTCGGGGGCGTCCCGATCTTCCGGCTCTACTTACCCCCGTACCTTTTTGACGCTTCGATAGGTAGCCGGGAGCCGCATATTGTCGCCGACGAAATCCGGGTTATTGTTCGTGGGGTGGTTGTGAGCCGTTTCTCTTTCTCCTAGGGGGCGAAATGCACGCGGTAACGGACATTCCCATAGGTGTCCTGACAGCCGATGCGTGCATCATCGAGGAACAGCCGGACCATATCGTCCTTGCCATCCGGGTTCCGCGCGCCGTCATAGGCCAGAATCTGCCCCTCCTTTCGGCCCTGTCCGAGCGTACAGGCTCGCCAAGCCCCAGAGCGGCCCAAGGGCGCGCTTTGCCCATTCCGGCGGCCTTGCCCGCCCCCCGCCGCCGCCAGCTTATCAGGGCCGCCCTGGCGGCTTGTGGCGGCCTCGTTATTGCGGCCTATGCCCTGCCCCTGAATTCCGCAGCGCCCCCGCCGGTCACAATCGACGCCCTAAGCGTTGACACCCCCGTCCTGTCCCCTGACGGAACCTTGATCCTCACCATGACGGGCCAGCGGGTACGGGCATGCAAAGGGGAAATCGACCGGGCGATATTGCGGGCCGAGGATGGTGCGACAGTCTGGCGCACACGGGTCGTCGGGATGGGGCAGGCCGTGACCGAAGAGCCAATAACCCGCAAATTGCTGATTAAACTGCCCGCCGGCCTCACGCCGGGGCGGTACGTCTATCGGTACACGGTCTATTCGGATTGCGGGGATGGGCAGCTCCATTCCGTGGCCTCCCCGGATATGGCTTTTGCAATAAGGGCTTAGCAATCGGCATATATTTTTTGCCTTCCTTGCTTTGTATCGCTTGACATTCATGCTTAGTGATTCTAGTCTCCCCTCATCGGCTCAAGGACGGGCCGGGAGAGAAGGGGACAGGAAATGCGCTTCCAGATTTCACAGCAAGGCGGCGGCAAGTACGCGGTGATCGACACCCGCACTCGCCAGACCCGCTATCTCGGCTCGCTCGACGGCGCGCGGCAGGCTCAGGCCCGCCTCATGGCTTCGGAACGGTGACGCCATGACCGAATACGTCAAGCAGACATTCGTCGGCCTCATGGCGCACGACATCGAGCACATGACGGCAAGCGTAGCGCCCATCACACACGGCAATGTTGTTGTGATTTACGCGACGGGGCCAAACCAGCGGCGCGTCGTGGATTTTACGCTGTTCTTCGATGACGCGGGGGTCGCTTCTGATCTGGCTGCCGCAATCAATGGCGTATTTGCCAATCGCGCGAAACAAGCCGCCTAACACTCACAGAGACAAGGGGACGGGAAATGACAGTCATCCGCAAAGACAACGGGCAGCGCCTCACGGTTTTGGATGTGACTGAATTTTGGGACGGCCGCCCCGCCTATGTCGTCTGCAAAGAGGGTGCGCCAAACCCGCAGATGGGCCGCTTCAAAATCGCGCAGGATGCGGTGGAGCCAGACTTCAAATGACCCAGCTTCGCGATCATGTCGGGCGGGCTCTCTACGAAGAACCGAACACCGACGCCGATTGGGCGGCCCTTTCGGACGAAAGGCGCGAGCCGTGGCGCAAGGATGCAGACCGCATCATTCCGATAATCGCCGCAGAATATGCGGCGATTACAGCCGAGAAATTCCGCGCGATGGAAGCGTGTGAGCAGATGGGGCGTCGCATCACGGCGATGCAAGCCGCACTAGCCGCCTTCATTGAAGCCATAGACGCAGGCCGCCCTCCGCATCTGGAGGACTACGACCGCGCACGCAATCTGATCGCCGCCTAAAGGGGAACGAGGATGGACGCTATCCAGAAATCCTTCGGCGAATTGCAGGCGAAGATCGCCCGCATGGGTCCGGTATCGTCCCGCACCTACTGGAAGGCCGACGATTTCGAGGCGCTGGCCGAGCATCTGAAAACGCTGGCCGCTGCGGTTGACGAACACATTCTCGACTGCGGGCGCGAGGCGGCATCGCAAGGCTACGGCATCCACCTTTCCGATTTCACGGGCCTGCTAACCGAAGTCATGCAGGACCACGCAACATTCGTCCTCGGCCAGACCGCCGATGAAATGCGTGAGGAAGGCGGCACCCGCTCCGATTACGCCGAGCATTCAACGCTGCATCGCGAATTGCAGGGCGTGTGACATGAAATCCGCCCTCACCCGCGCCATCGAACGCAAAGAGAAAGTGAAACGCAATGTTCTCAATGGACACGCTGCTTGCGGCGCAAGCCCTTCTCGCGATCATCATCATTGCGGAAGTCTGCATGATCGTGAGGAAGCCATGAGCTACCTTGACACACCGGAACACAAGGTCGGCTTGGCCGCCTACCAGCTTCGCCAGACCATTGCCGATCTTTGGGCGATGCGCCTGAAATCCGAGACAGCCGACTTGGTGATTGACGAGCAATTCAGTCTCACGGCTGCGTTCAATTCCCTTTCGGCTCTTTGCGAGGATGTCAGGGTCGCAAGAGACAACATGAAGGTGGCCGCAGAATGACCGATCAGGAAATCTTCGACGAACTGTCCGCGCCCTTCCCCTCCGATTCAATCGAGTGGCGCGTCGGCTCAATGACGAAGGATGGCAGCAAGGGCATGGCGCTGGCCTACATCACCGCCCGCGCCGTCATGGATCGCTTCGACACCGCTTGCGGCCCCGGTCGCTGGCAGTCCGAACACGTCCACTTGGGCGGCGAGCGCATGGGCTGCCGTATCGGCGTGTTCATGGAAAACGGATGGGTCTGGAAATCGGACGGAGCCGGCGAAACGGATTTCGAGGGTGAGAAGGGCGCGTTCTCGTCCGCTCTCAAGCGCGCGGCTGTCTCGTGGGGCGTCGGTCGCTACCTGTACGAACTCCCCGCCCCCTGGGTTGCCGTCGAGAACAAGCGGATCGTTGAAGGCGAACTCAAGAAGCTCGCAGGCATCCACGACGAATTCGCGAACAAGGCCGGATGGGGTGCGAGGCCCGGCGTCCAAGCCTATCGCCTTCTGAAAAAGGTGGCAGAGGAATTTGTCACGGATGCGGCTGCGGCACAGGAATTCAAGGACAAGAACGCGGCGGAAATCGCGCTGTTGCCGGTCGCAATGCGCCGCCACCTGTTCACGGTACTAGATCACATCGGGAGCAACGCAAGAGAGGCGGCTTAAATGGCATCGGTAAACAAGGCGATATTGGTCGGCAATCTCGGGAAAGACCCGGAAATCCGCCGCACGCAGGACGGTAGGGCTATTTGCAATCTCACGGTCGCGACCTCGGAAAGCTGGCGCGACAAGGCGACCGGCGAGCGCAAGGAAAAGACCGAGTGGCACCGCGTCGTGATCTTCTCCGAAGGGCTCGTGAAGGTCGCCGAACAATATCTCAAGAAAGGCTCCAAGGTTTACCTTGAAGGCCAAATCCAGACCCGCAAATGGATGGACAAGGATGGCGTCGACAAATACTCGACCGAAGTGGTGCTGCAGGGGTTCAACGCATCGCTGGTGATGCTGGACAGCCGCAAGTCGGACGACGACGCGGACGATACGCCGCCGCCAGTCAAGACCAAGGCGAAGGCCAAAGTCGAAGCCGACATGGACGACGAGATTCCGTTCTAATGTCCCGCGCACTAACCACGCTCCGCACCGACGACGACAGGGCAAAGGCGTCCTCATGGATCGCCAAGGCTCCGGTCGGGACGCGCGTGGAATTCAAGGCCCCGCGCCGGTCAATCCCGCAGAATGATCGGCTCTGGGCGCACCTGACAGACATTGCCGAGCAGACGGATTGGCACGGCGAGAAGCTAAAGCCCAACGAGTGGAAGCTCCTGTTCCTCGACGCACTCAAGAGTGAATATCACGTCGTCCCCAATCTTGCGGGGACAGGAATCTCCGACATCGGGCGTTCGTCTGCGGATTTGTCGAAGGAAGAAATGAGCGAATTGCTCGCGATTATCGAGGCATGGTGCGCGCAAAACGGCGTGACGCTACGCGATCCGGTGACGGCATGAAACGCCAGAAGGACAACAAGCACCTGGATTTCATCCGCTCGCTACCGTGCGTGATCTGTCTCGACAACACGTCAACGGAAGCCGCTCACATTCGATATGCCGACAGGCAGGCAGGAAAAAGGCAGACCGGGATGCAAGAGAAATCGGACGACGCTTTCGCAATCCCTCTTTGCGGGGAATGCCACCGGGCGCAGCACGGGACATCGGAGCGCGCATGGTGGAACGGGAAGGAAATCGACCCTGTGAAGCTTGCGCTTGCGCTGTACCGAATTTCTGGGGACGCCGAGGCCGGGACAAACATCGTGCAAGCGTATCACTAGTGCGGGATTAGGAGATCGCAATGGCAAGCACCCACACACTGACAGCCGAGGTCGAGGTCAAGTTCACGCCCGCCACGCTGCACGACATCGAGGTCGAGTATCCGGTGCTCGAAATCACCTATAGCTATATCCGTGGCCGCCCTGCCTACACGCCGCGCGGGGAATACGCGCCGATTGACCCGCCGGACCCGGCGGAGGTCGATTTCCGATCCGCCAGGCTGATCGACGGCAAAGGGCTGCTGCCGACCCAAGAGCAGATCGACGATTGGGCGCGCGACTATCTCGACAGCGACGCGGGCTACATGCGCGCGGTCAACAACGCCGATAACGATTGATTAGTGAGTGCCCGCGCCTCGGGGCTTTCAGGGGCTTGGAGAATGGA
>ERZ761592.263-NODE-263-length-22987-cov-7.342971_pt1 | contig 22987 bp, 18 predicted proteins | sample MGYA00433095_ERZ761592 | MGnify/ENA primary metagenome ERZ761592 (study PRJEB28899, sample SAMN03785554) | bioreactor sludge metagenome | biome: EBPR Sludge; feature: EBPR Bioreactor; material: 0.22µm filtered reactor supernatant | place: Saint Lucia: Queensland... | reverse complement strand
AACTCTCGACCTATACCTTGGCAAGGTATCGCTCTACCAACTGAGCTATTCCCGCGTACAAAGCCTGCGTGGACCCGGACCAGGCGCCTCGCCGACTGCGGCGCCGCCACTGCCCGGCAGGAGCGGCACGGATTATCCGCAGGCAGGCCAACACTGTCAACCCCTCGACACCCTCTCGACACCCTCGCGACAGCCCGCGACGCCCCGCCCTCCTGCTCGGACCACCGCCGATGCGCGTCTTGCCGCGGCGTACAGATGCAAGACGGCGGGTGTTTGGGCATAATGCCGTTCCGGGGGGAAGTTGGCAGCCGTCAGCGGCCCTTGACGCCATCAGCAGCGAATCGAAAGGAGAAGAACCGATGTCCTTGCCCAGTCCGCAGCGTGCTGCACGGGTCGCTCTTGCCACCGCCGCCGGCCTGCTCCTCGCCGGTTGCGCCCAGATGCAGATGGGCTCGCCCGACGCGAAGACCACCGCCACCGGATCGGCCGCTGGCTCGACCACCGAAAACGCCAGTAGCCAGCTCGAGAAATGCGCCAGTTCACTCGGCACGGTTGCCGTCTACGAGGACACGAACGCTCCCTGGTACGGCATCCTGACCGGACAGATGAAACTGGGATCGACGAGCCCGGTGCTCAAGCTGCTGATCCAGCAGTCGAACTGCTTCGTCGTCGTCGACCGCGGCCGGGCGATGAACAACATGATGCAGGAGCGTGCACTCAATCAGATGGGCGAACTACGCCAGGGGTCGAAGTTCGGCAAGGGGCAGATGGTCTCGGCCGATTACACGATGAGCCCGACGATCACCTTCAGCAACAACAACGCCGGCGGCATGGGCGGCGGTCTGGGTGGCCTGAGCCGTGGCGCCGGAGTGCTCGGTGCGGTCGTCGGCGCGGTGAATGTCAAGGAGGCGAGCACGCTGCTGACCCTGGTCGACAACCGCTCGGGCGTGCAACTGGCGGCGGCCGAGGGCAGCGCCCGCAACATGGATTTCGGTGCCATGGGGGCGCTTTTTGGCAGCGGCTTCGGTGCCGGCGGCGGTGGCTATACGAACACTGCCGAAGGCAAGGTGATCGTTGCCGCCTTCACCGATTCCTACAACAACCTGGTGCGCGCGGTGCGCAACTACAAGGCGCAGGAAGTCAAGGGCGGTCTTGGTACCGGCGGCAACCTGGGCGTCCAGGGTGCCCAGGAAGCGCAGGGCGGCAAGGGCAAGAGAACGCGGTAGAAGCGGGCACGACGGCAGTGCTCCGGCCGCCGCAGATCGCGACGGTAGCCTGAACGACCGTCCGGCCAGTCATGCCAGACGATGAGGCAGGCCGCCGGAGCGCATCCAGGCCGCGGCGACCGGTGACCGCCGCGCCCGTTGCCGAACAAGCCGCCGCAGCGTGCCGGCTGTTCCTCGCCGTCTGGCCGACCGTCGCTGCAAGGGACGAACTCCTGCGGCGGCAGCGACAATGGTCATGGTCGCCGGCAACGGCAGCGATCGCCGGCGAGCGCCTGCACCTGACGCTGCACTTCCTCGGTTCGCTGCCACGGCAGCGACTGACGGAGCTGAGCAGCGGCCTGCAGGTCGCCTTCGAGCCTTTCGAACTCGTCCTCGACCGCGCCGAGATCTGGCCACACGGCCTCGTCGTGCTGCGTGCCGGATCCCCGGCGGCCGCGCTGCTGGACTTGCACGGCCGCCTTGGCGACGCGCTGCGGTCGCTCGGCCTGCCCCCCGAGAGACGCCGCTTCCGGCCGCACGTGACGCTGGCCCGCCGCGCCGCCGGCAGCATCCCGCCTGTCACCGGCGCCGAGCTGCGCTGGCAGGTGAACAGCTACACCCTGGTCGAGTCGCTGGCCGGCGGCTCTGGCGGCTACCTCGTCCACCAGCGCTACGACTGCCGCCGCCGAGCCGCGCCGGGCGACGACGCTGTGCTCACGAACGGGGAAAGCCGGCACAATGCCGAGCTTTCGCCACCGCTGTGCGACGGCAGCGGCTGAAGGAGTGCCGATGTCGCACGGTCGCGCGGTCAGTCTGATGATACTGGTCACCCTGCTCTGGAGCATCGCCGGGGTCGTCGCACGCCACCTCGACAGCGCCCAGAGCTTCGAGGTCACCTTCTGGCGCAGCCTGTTCAACGCCCTCGCCCTCGGCTGCGCGCTGAGCCTCCTGCGCGGCCGGCGACTGTGGCGCAGCCTGCTCGACGGCGGCTGGCCGCTCTGGTGCTCGGGCTTCTGCTGGGCGGTGATGTTCACCGCCTTCATGCTGGCGATCACGCTGACGAGCGTCGCCAATGTCCTCGTCGCGATGGCGATCGGGCCGCTGATGACCGCTCTCTTCGCCCGCCTCTTCCTGCAGCACCGGCTGCCGGCGCGCACCTGGCTGGCGATTGCCGTCGCCGGTGGCGGCATCGCCTGGATGTTCGGCCAGGAAGCGGCGACCGGCCTGTCGCTGACCGGCAGCATCGTCGCGCTGGCGGTGCCCGTTGCGGCGGCGCTCAATTTCACCACCCTGCAGCATGTCGGACATCGGCGCAGCAGCGCCGCTGCGGCGTTGCCGCTGGACATGCTGCCGGCGGTCTTCATCGGCGCCGTGCTCTCCGCCGCCTGCACCCTGCCACTCGCCCATCCGCTGCAGGCGACGCCGCATGATCTGGCGCTGCTGGCGCTGCTTGGCGTCGTCCAGCTGGCGGTTCCCTGCCTGCTGGTGGTGCGCCTGTCGCGCGAACTGGCGGCGCCCGAGATTGCCTTGCTCGGACTGCTCGAGGTCGTCTTCGGCGTCACCTGGGCCTGGCTCGGCGCCGGCGAGCAACCGGGCGGCAGCACGCTGACCGGTGGCGCACTGGTCCTCGCGGCGCTCGTCGGCAACGAGGTGCTGGCGTTGCGCAGCGCTGCCGGCAGGGTGCCGCCCGGCGCCGGCGGCGACTCGCCAGCGACCCGCGGCGGCAGGGCCGGAATTCGCTTCCCTGCTGCCGGCGATCGCCGGCCGTGAAGGGGCCCGGCTCAGGCAGCCATGTACCGCCCTGGTCGATGGTTGATCGCCAGCGTCAGGTTCAGCGTCGCCGCACCAAGCAGCGAGACAAGGATTCGCTCGAGTGGCAGCATGGTCAGTGAAGCACCGATGATCGCCAGATCGATCGCCAGCTGGACGTAGCCCGCGCGCCAGCCGAAACGTTCCTGCAACCAATGCACGACGATGTTCAGCCCACCGAGGCTGGCCTGGTGACGGAAGAGGATGATCATCGCGATGCCGGCCAGCAGGCCGCCGATGACCGCGGCGTAGAGCGGGTCGACGCCGGCGATGCCGACGAAGCGCGGCAGCAGATCGGTGGCCAGCGACAGCAGGGCGATCGCGCACAGCGTCTTGACGGCAAAGGCGTGGCCGACCCGGAACCAGGCGAGCGCCATGAACGGCACGTTGATCGCCAGGAACAGGATCCCCAGGCTGATGCCGCTGGCGTAGTGGGCGAGAAAGGCGAGTCCGACCGTGCCGCCGGTGATCAGCCCGGCCTGCTTGAGCAGACCGAGGCCGAGCGAACCGACGAGGGCTGCCGCCAGCAGCGCCTGCACATCCTCGAGCAGGCTGTGGCGCGGCGCGGAATTCATCGGCGGCAGCGGGGCCGGCGGCGGGCGGCTCAACGAAGACGTCGCCGCGACAGGTCGAGCCGGATGCCGCCGGCATCGCTGGCGGGGTAGCTGGCGGTGTAGCGATGACGACGCTGCAGCGCGCTCGACGACCACATCTCGTTGAACTCGCTGCGGTAGTTGAAGTGCAGCCGGACGTCACCGCCGCCGTCACGCAGCACGCGTGCGATCGCCTCGCCGTCAGGATGGCGGAACTGCTTGCCGTTGCTCGACACCAGCCAGTCGCGGCAGTGCAGGGCCCGCACCAGTTCGCTGCTGGTGTTGCCACGGCTGCCATGATGCGACAGCTTGCAGGCGTCGACGGCCAGGCGGCCGCCGCCGTTGCCGGGCAGCCGCGCCAGCGAAGCGAGCAGCACTTCGGCGAAGGCATCGCCGGTGAGCAGCGCGCGGCGCCCGCCGTACTCCGCCAGCAGGGCAATGCTCGAGCCGTTCGGGCGTGCGCGATCGGCCTTGTAGGGCCGCGCCGCGAGTTGCTCCGGATCCGGGTCGCCGAGCAGATCGTCGTCCTCCGGCGCGGCATCATCCTCCTCGAGACGACTGGCGTCGTCGGCAGTGGCGACGCCGGGGACGATTCCCGCCTTGCGACAGGCCGCCTCCCAGGCTGGCCGCAGCGCGTCGAGCTGCTCCTGGTAAGGCGACAGCAGGGTCAGCCGCATGCCGCCCGGCAGGCTCAGCTGCGGCAGCGGTCCCTCTTCAGGTACCAGCAGCGCGCCGCCGCGAACCACGGCATTCCAGCACTGGCGACCGTGGGCGACGATCAGGTCGCTCAACTCCTCGCCCTGCAGCGGCCCGAGGGTGTCGTCTGCGGCAGCCGGGACGACGCCGCCCGGGCTGAGGTGCATGTAGCCGTTGAACCAGATCTCGCCGAAGCTGACGCCGAGACTGGCACTGTCGCGCAGCAGCGCGAGCGCGCCGCCGATGTGGTCGAGGTCGACGTGCGTCACCAGCAGCAGCTCGAAGTGACGCTGGCCCTCCGGCAACGCCAGGATGCGCTCGCGGATGCGCGGGTAGACCGCCGCCGTGCCACAGTCGATCAGCAGACGATTGATCCGCCGCCCTTGCCCGTACTCGAGCCAGATGGCGTCGCCGTACTCGGCCGGCAACAGGTCGATGCGATACATGTCGTCACTCCTCGTCGGCGCTCGCGGCGCCGCTTCACAACCGCCAGCCGACGTCGCCGTAGGCGGTCAGGCTCAGGGCGAAGCCGTCACCAGCGGCGAGCAGGCGCCGCCGCGTGGCGAGAAAGACTTCGCCGAAACTCTCCTCGCCGCCAGCCGCCGCCTGCAGCGCCGCCAGCAGTTCGGCGACGAAGGCGACGGCGCGCCGGCCGCGGATCGTCGCCAGCGTGCCGATCACCAGCGCGGCGCGCTCGCGCTTGAACGCCTCGACGAAGTTGAGGAAAGGCACCTCGCTGAGTTGCGTGCTGCAGCCGAGCAGCAGCACCACCGGCGCCGCCGTGGCCGGCCCGGCAACGTACGAGCTCTCGAGTTCGGGGCGGGTCAGCAGCACACCGCCGATCTCCAGCCCGCTGATCCCTGGATGCGCCGGATCCTCCTGCGAATGCGGCAGCAGCAGGAGCAGCGACGGCGAATCCGCGGCCACCGCCTGCTCCCACTCGGCCCAGTCGCGCACCGTCCGCGCACTCGTCGCGGCCTGGCGCACGGCGTCGAGGATGCCGCCGGGGTCGGCGAGATCCTGCGCCCGCACCCGCTTGCTGGCGCCGACGAGCACCGAGCGCAGGACATCGAGGCGATCGCCAGTGGGCTGCGGCAGGCTGATCGTGTAGTCCGCCCCGCTCGCCGCCGCCATTTCCGGCTGCCGCTCGATGACGCAGTTCAGCCCCCAGAAGCGCAACGGACAGTGGACGCTGCGATCGTCGCGGTGCGCACACTGCTCATGGCTGCCGTCGCCGAGCAGCGCCGCACGTGCATTCGGGCAGAGGGTCGCGCCGGCCTGTGGCAGCGGTGCGGCGTAGAGAATCTCGACCGGCAGCCAGGCGCCGGCACGCGCCTCGACGATCTGGATGCGCGCACCCTCGGGCACCCTGCCCTGCAACGGCACCGGCATCGCCTTGAGGAGCGAACGCCCGTAACGCGCGAGTGCGTCGAAGAGCTGCAGCAAGGCCGGATCGTCGAGCGAGCCGCGCGCGGCCGTGAAGCTCGCCTCGGCGGAAAGCAGCGCCTTGACCTCGTCGACCAGCCGGTCGATGCCGAGCGGCTCGCGGAAGCTGACCTCGCTGCCGACGACGGTGGTGAAGCCCGCCTGGCCACTGGCGGCATGATTGACGACGATGGCGGCATCGAATGGTGGTGGCGCCGGCGACGGGTCGAAGGACGCCGCCACCCGGTTCTCGACCGTCAGAGCCAGTCTTCCAGCGGCTCCGGCGAGCGGCGAGGACAGGATCAGCGTCTGCAGAATCCGTGTCTCATGGACGATCAGGATGCGGGCCCGGTACTCGTCACGCACACCATGCGTGCGGAAGCTCAGGCGACAAGCCTGGCTGTCGCCCTCCGCCGGCAGGAACAGGCGCCCCTGCTGCGGCGTGTGCAGGCGGCCGCTGGCACAGCGAACCAGTGGCACGAAGAAGAGGTCGAGCCAGTGACCGGCGTCCGCTGGCGGCAGACGGCCACTCGGAAAGACTTCCGGGGCGCTGAACACCTGCGCCCGCGGCAGCCCGATGTCGAGATCGATGACGTAGGCCCGGTCAACCGCCAGACGTTCCTCGACGCGCAGCGGTCGGGCGGCGTCGCTGACGTCGATGACGCTGCCGTTGAGCCGCCGCTGCTCGCCGGCCCCGCTCCGGGGATCGCCGGCGCCGTCGCCAGCCGCCGCCGCTCGCCCCGCCAGTTGCCCCGCGCGCGATCCCCCGAGTCGACCCGCGAGCGCACTGCGCAGGCGAGCCAGCTCGCTGGCCTCAGCGGCATCGTCCGCCCACGAGCTGCGCGCCGTGCTGGCGGCCAAGGAGCGTGCCAGCGCCACCACCTCGTCGCCGAGCGGCCGGCCGCTGCGCTCCGCCAACGACCGTGCAGCGGCTCCGCCGACCGAGGACTGCGCGGACGACAGCAGGCGACCGGCCTGCCGCGCCAGCCGCTGCGCCACCGCCGACAGACGAGCCTCGGCCGCCAGCCCGCGCGAGGCGATGAGCAGCGCCGGTTCGCCGGCGGCGTCATCCTGCACCGCCGGCAGCGCCCGCTGCAGCGCGACGTCGAATGGCAGGTCGCGGGCGAGGTGCGCCAGCAGCGATTCGATGTACTCGCCCTGCCGCTCGCGCTCGACCGCGGCCACGCCGGCAGCAGCCGCCGACACCTCGGCGCACAGGGCAGCGGCAAGCGGCACGATGCGCTCGCCGGCGGTACCGGCGCCAGCAAGCACCAGCACGCTGGCGGCGCGCAATCGTCGGGGTGACTGCAGCACCCGCGCCAGGCCGCGCCGCAGATCCTCCGGCAACAACAGCAGCTGGCAATCCTCGCCGGCGGCAACGATGTGCAGCAACTCGGGCCAACGGCTGGCCGCCAGCGCCGCCGCCAGATCCGCGGCGCGCGTGTCGCCGACGATGGCGATGCGCAGCGGCCAGTCCCAGGAGATCGCTCGCGGCGGCCCGGCGAGACGCAGGTAGGCCGAACTCGCGAGATCGCCGCCATTGCCGAGGAGGAGTCCGAACAACCATGGCAGCTCCGGCATCATCGGCGAGCGCTCGGCGCCGGACTGCGCCTCGATCTCGAGCCGCAGCAGCGGGCGCCCGCCATTGCCTGCTGGCGGCCGGGACTCGCTGAAGCCCTGCCAGGCAGCGACGAATTCCTCTGCCGGCGGCAGGGCGACGCCACCGTTGGCGATCGCCGACAGCACGTCAGCAAGGCAATCGAGCCGCAGGACGGCGATTTCGCCAGCGGCGGCGCCGAGGCTGCGCGCGGCGGCCAGCGGTGGCGCGCCGTCGCGGCCGGCACCGAGCAGGGCTGCCGCGGCGACGGCGCGAGCGAACGACTCCTGCGGCAGAGCAGCCCCCCAGGCCCCGAACAGCGATCGGCTCATCGTTCCCTCCTTGCCCGCCCCTGGTCATCGCCATGCGGCCGCCATGGCACCGGCGGCTGCGCTCGCTCCTGCCGCCGGCCGCGGACGGCACTGATGCCCGACGGCGGCACGCGGCAGGGCAGATTATGCTGCAAATCGAAGATCGTGCGCGCCGGCCAATGCTGCCGGCAGCCAGATGCGGCGACGCGAGGAACGAGAAATAGTCCCTGTCGGAGCGGACGTGCCCCTCTATACTCGTCGTGCGTGTCGCGACCCCGGCGCCGGGCCGGCCGCAGCGACGGCAAACGACCACGATCACCTTCCTTCATGACCACCAGGCAGACGATGCGCCCGACACACGCCATGGGGCGCCGATGAACCCACGAGCCAGCGACGGCACGATGGAGCTCGCCCATGCCGGCCCACAGGCCGGCGCAGGGGCCAACTGGCTCGTGCTTGCCGCCTTGCTCGGCGCCGCCCTGAGCATCCGGCTGCTCTTCTACACGGGATTCTTCGGATCGGACGAGGTGACCTACGTCGCCAACGCCTACCGGCTCCTCGACGGCGACTGGCAGGTCTCGAGCTACGTCGGCAGCAACCGCTACGGCATGAACCTGCCGCTCGCCGCGCTGGCCTTCCTCTTCGGCCGCCATGAACTGGTCGCCAATGCCTATCCGCTGCTCTGCTCGCTGGGCGAGGTCGCGCTGGTCTTCCATTTCGGCCGCCAAGTGCTCGGCCTGCGCGCCGCCGTCCTCGCCGCGCTGCTGCTCGCACTGCTGCCGCTACACGCACACTATGCCGGACGCCTGATGGCCGACGCGCCGCTGGCACTGATGATCACCGCCAGTTTCCTCTTCTTCTGGCACGGCGAGCGCACCCGGGACTGCCGGAGTTTCGTCATCGCCGGCCTGGCGGCGGGATGCAGCTTCTGGATCAAGCCACACGCCATCATCTACCTCGCCGTCTTTGCCGCCTACCCGCTGCTCGTCCGCCGCTGGGACCGGCGCTGGCTGGCGATGGCCGCGGCCTGCGGCCTGATGATCGTTGCCAACTGTCTTCTCTTCCGCTTCCTCAGCGGCGACTTCTTCTTCCTCGTCGAAGCGATGCGCGCCCGCCACACGAGCGTCGACCGGGCAGCGGCGGCGGCCGCCGATCCCTTCCATGTCTCCGCCGGCTACTACCTCGTCTATCTCCTCGGCCGCGTCTATCACACCTGGATCGTCTTCCACCTGGCTCTGGCGGCGATCCTGCTCTGGTGGCTGCGCCGCCGGCGGCAAGCGAGCGGCGACGACGACGCGATGCTTTTCCTCATCTGGTGGGCAGCCGGACTGCTGCTCGTCTTTTCGCTCTTCGTCGCCTCGTGGCATCCGCTCGTCCTGATCCCGAAACAGACGAACTACATGCTGATGTTCGTCGCGCCGCTGGCGCTCCTCGCCGGCCACGCACTGGCCCGTGCCCGCGGTCGGGCGTTCATCGTCCTGCTGCTGCTCGTCGCCGCACCGGCGCTGTTGCTGACCGCCATGCAGCAGAGTCTGATCCACGTCTTCACCGCGAACAGCAAGGCGGCCGTCGACTTCGCCCGGGCACACGCCGATGCCGAGATCTTCGGCAACACCAATGCCGTTCGCGCGGCGCAGTTTGCCCGCCTCGTACAGCCGCACGCGACGCTCGTCGAGATCCATCCGCTTGCCGATCTGCTCGCTGTCACCGGCGGCGACCGCCAGCAGACCACAGCGAAGCCGGCCGCCGCCCGCTACGCGGTGATCGACACCGAGACGTTGAGCTGGGCCGTCGACGAGCCGCTGCGCGACATCAGCCAGGTCCCCGCGTGCTGGACGCGCGAAGGCGTCCTGCAAGCCGCGGCATACGGCGTCGGCCCCTGGCTCCTGCGGCAGCTCGCCGCCGCCGCCGCGCTGCTGCCGGAGACGCTGGCGGGGCGTGCCCGGCAGGCGCTGCGCCCGCTGACACAGCCGCGGCCGGCCTACGTCTACCGCATTCCGGAACAGGGATGCGGCTGAGATGAGCACCACCCCGGCAGCCGAGACGAGCAGCCCGGCCATGCCAGCCGCGCCCCTGCCTTCGGTCTCGGTCGTCGTGCCGGTCTTTGGCAGCGGCGCCAACCTGCGCGAACTCGTCAGCCGCGTACGGGCAGCCCTGTCGCCACTGGTTTGCGAGCTCGAGCTGATCCTGGTCAACGACGGCAGCGGGCGCGGCAGCTGGCAGCTCATCGAGGCGCTGGCGCGCGGTGAACCGCAGGTGCGTGGCCTCGACCTGATGCACAACTACGGGCAGCACAATGCGCTCCTCGCCGGCATCACGCGGGCAAGGAATTCGATCATCGTCACCATGGACGACGACCTGCAGCACCCGCCCGAGGAACTGCCGAAACTGCTGGCGGCGATCGCTGCCGGCAACGATGTCGCTTACGGCAAGCCACAGCGGCGTGAGCATTCGCCGTGGCGCAACCTCGCCTCGCGCCTCACCAAGCGCGCGATGCGGGTCGCGCTCGGCGCCGAGATGGCGGAACGGAGCAGCGCCTTCCGCATGTTCCGCGCCGAACTGAAGGAAGGATTCGCCGGCTTTCGCGATCCGCAGGTGTCGATCGACGTCCTCCTCTCCTGGAGCGCCGACCGGGTGGCCTGCGTCGCCGTCGATCATCATCCGCGGCGGCAGGGGCGCTCGGGTTACGACCTGGGCAAGCTGCTGACGATCACCCTCGGCATGCTCACCGGCTATTCGGCGCTGCCGCTGCGCCTGGCCAGCGGCCTCGGGCTGCTGTCGGCCGCGCTGGGTCTCGGGCTGCTCCTCTGGCTGCTGCCATCGCTGCTGCTGCCCGACGGACCGGCACCCGGCCTGACGCTGATTGCCGCGCTGATCGCCCTTTTCGCCGGGCTGCAGCTACTGGCGATCGGCGTCGTTGGCGAGTACCTCGCCCGCATGCACTTCCGCACACTTGGCAAACCGGCTTTCGTCATTCGCACCGACACGGCCACGAAACCACCACAGGAGACGCAGCAAGCATGAGGAAAGCCCTCATCCTCGGCACCGGCGCCGCGCAGCTCGACGCCATCCGTCATCTCAGGGATAGCGGCTGGTGGGTGATCGCCTGCAGCTACCTGCGCGAGGGCCCGGGGCTGGGGCTGGCGCAGCAGTTCCGGCAGATCGACATCACCGACGTACCGGCGCTCGAGGATCTGGCGCGCAGTGAACGGGTCGATCTCGTCTATTCGGTGGGTTCCGACCTGGCCATGCCGGCCGTCGCGAGAGTGGCCGCTGCCCTCGGGCTGCGCAGCTTCATCTGGCCGGCACTTGCCGACCTGACCCAGAACAAGGTGCGCCTGCGTGATTACCTGCAGCGCCGCGACCTCAGCCCGGTCAACTACCGGCAACTGCGGCGGCGCGCCGACGCCGTCGGCTGGGACCACTTCCCGGCGATCGTCAAGCCGGCCGACAGCCAGGGGCAGCGCGGCGTCTGCCGGGCCGATTCGATGCGCGAGCTGCTGGCGTGCCTGCCGCCGGCGCTGGCTGCGTCGCGCAGCGCCACCGCCATCGTCGAGGAGCTTATCGAGGGACCCGAGGTCTCTGCCAACGTCTTCGTCGTCGGCGGGACGATCGTCGTCAATGAGCTTTCGGACCGACTGGTGGTCGCCGGCTTTCCGGGTGGCATCCCGCGCGGGCATGTGCTGCCGGCGCGGTGCGCGAGCGAGGCGGCACTGGCGCAGGCGCGGGCACTCGCCGCACAGTGCGTCCACGCGCTGGGGATCGAGAACGGCCCGGTCTACCTGCAGATGAAGATCACCGCCTGCGGTCCACGCATCATCGAGATCACGCCGCGCCTCGACGGCTGCCACATCTGGCGGCTGATCCGCGAGGCGCGCGGCATCGACCTGCTCGCCGCCAGCTTCCAGTTGCTCGCCGACGAACCCTTGCGGGCCCTCGACGGGCCACGGCGAGCCGAGCACCTCAGCCTGCACTTCTTCCAGCAGCCACCCGGCGGACTCTTCGCGCGTGCCGCCCACCCCACGCCCGGCACCGCGCTCTACAGCGAGTTCTACCTGCAGGACGGCAAGGCCGTCACGCCGATCAACGGCCACCTCGAAAAGGTCGGCTACTGCCTGCTGCCGGAGGCGGCATGCGCATTGCCCTGACCGGCGCCAGCGGCATGCTTGCCGGAGCATGTCTGCGCCACCTCGCCGCCCGCGGCGACCAGATCGTCGCCCTGGGACGGGGCGACGGGGCAGCGCACGCGCCGCTGCCGCCCGGCGTTGTCCGGCGCACCACCGACTACGGCCTCGCCGATCTGCGGCCGCTCCTGCGCGACGTCGAAGCCGTGATCCACCTCGGCGCGCTGCGCGCCAACGCCGCGGCGGATCGCAGCGGCTGCTGGCCCTACTTCGAGGCCAACGTCCGCAGCACCGAGAACCTGCTCATCGCGGCGCGGGCGAACGGCGTCCGCAGCTTCTGCCTCGCCTCATCGATCGCCGTCTACGGGCGCGACCACCCGCGACCCTGGCGCGAAAGCGATCTGCCGGCACCGCAGAGCCCCTACGGCATCAGCAAGCTGGCCTGCGAGCATCTGCTGGCGCTGCACGGCGAGCAGGCGGGCATGCGGGTCGTTGCCCTGCGCCTGGCACAGATCGTCGGTGACGACCGGAATCGCCAGCAGGGCATGCTGTTGCAGTTCATCGCCCGCGCCCGCCGCCAGCAGAGCCTGCCGCTGTGGGGCAGCGGCGCCGCCGCGCGCGACCTCGTCTACGTCGAGGACGTGGCCCGCGCCGTCGTGCTGGCCCTCGACAGCGAACACGCCAGCGGCGTGCATAACATCGGTGGCGAACGCGCCTTCTCGAACCTCGAGGTGGCGCAGACGATCAACCAGGTCTTCGGCAACCCCGCCGGACTGGTTCTCGATGCGACGCGCCCGGACGAGGCCGGCAGTCAGTTCATGAACTGCGAGCGGGCACGACGGCAGCTCGGCTGGCAGAGACAGTGGGACCTGCGGGCGGCGCTCGAAGATCTGCGGCGGCAAGGCGCCTGATGCCCGCTGCCGCTACCGCCGCCGGGCAGCCGGCCACTGCCCGCGCCTGTCAGCGGGCCGACCGGTGAGCAGGCGGCGTCGCCTGCTGCTCTGGCTGCAGTTCGGCGTTGCCGCCATCGCCCTGGCGGCGGTCGCGGCGCTGCTCGACTGGCCGGCGGCCGCCGCCGTCTGGGCTGCGGCCGACCTCGCCTGGCTCGCTGCAGCCGTTCTCCTGTCGCTCGCCGGCTTCGTCCCGGCGGCGCTCCGCTGGACCCGGCTGCTGGCGACAGTGCACCTGCACTACCCGTTCCTCGCCGCCTACCGCGCCTACCTGGTCGGCGTCTTCTGCGGCCTGGCGATGCCGGGAGTCATCGCCGGCGATGCCGCGCGCATCTGGCTGTGCACGCGTGAGGCGGGCGCGCCGCTGGCGCTGGCAACGAGCACGGTGGTCGCCGAACGCGTCCTCGGCGTCGCCGCCCTGCTGTCGATCCTCGCGCTTGGCATCGGCAGCGTCGGCGGCGGCGCCGCTGCCGGCATTCCGGGCTGGCTGCCCGCCGTGGGCGTGCTCTTCGTCGCCGCACTCCTCGCACTGCCACGCTGCCTGCACTGGCTCGACCGCCGGTGGGCGGCGCCGGCAGCGGCCACCCGATCGCTGCCGGCCGCGCTCCTGGGCCGCCTGCGCCCCGCCATCGGCGCGCTGCGCGGCATCGGCGTGACCGACCTGCTGCTGGCGCTGCTCCTGTCGATCGCCTTCCAGTTGATCGACATCGTCGTCGTTCACACCATCGGCCGCGCGCTCGCCATCGACCTCGGCCTGCCGATCCTGCTGCTGACGATGCCCCTGGTCTACCTGGCGACGGTGCTGCCCCTGTCACCGGGCGGTCTCGGTATCCGCGAGGGTACGATGGCATTCGTCCTGGCACAGTCTGGAATCGGTTCCTCGGCCGCCGCCCTGCTGGCACTGACCGTCTTCCTCAACCGCGTCCTCGTCGGCGCCGCCGGCGGCCTCGCCTGGCTCGCCAGCGGCGGCGGGCTGCCGCACAACGGTGGCGCCCCGTCCGGCGCCGGCAGCGAAGCGGTCGCCAGCGCGCACAATCCACCCGCCACGCGCGACCACCAGCCACTCGGCCGGCCTGGCGACTGATCCGGCGGCGGCAGCGGCGGCGGGCGCGAGTCATGCCGGCGGCGGCGCGCCGTCGCTGGCCCGGACAGGCTCCGTGCTCCCTCGCCAGCCGGCACCCCCCGCCGTCAGACATGAACCGCATCGCGCCGCGCCGGATGTCACCCGCAGTCGCGAGCGTCCGAAAATGCTGCAGTGCAGCTTGCCAGACGCCGAATCCACCGGTATTGTCACGCCCTGAAATTTATATCGTATACGATATTCGGAGTTGCGCCCCTTGCCGACGTCTTCAGCCCTCGAACTGGTCGCTGCGCAGAAAGTGCCTCGCCTGAGCGCGTCGGATCATGTCGCGCAGACGCTGAAGAAGGCGATCGTCGATGGCCTGCTGCCGGCCGGCGAACTGCTGCGACAGGACGAGATCGCCAGCCACTTCCACGTCAGCAAGATTCCCGTTCGCGAGGCGCTGAAACACCTCGAGGCCAAGGGTCTGGTCACCTTCCAGCGCAACCGTGGCGTCGTCGTGGCCTCGCTCTCGGCCGCCGAGATCAGCGAATACATGGAGATCCGTGCGCTGCTCGAAGCGCGCGCGGCACGACTGGCGGCGCCGCTGGTCAGCGAGCCGACGATCGACGAGGCGCGGCGGCACCTCGACGAATTCTCGCGCACCAGCGACAGCCGCCGCTGGGGCGAGCTCAACTGGCTGTTCCACTCGACGCTCTACGCGGCCGCCGCACGCCCGATCCTGCTCGGCGAGATCCGCTCGCTGTACAACCGGGTCGAGCGCTACGTGCGCGCCCTGCTGTCGGTCACCAGCGAAATGCCGAAGGCCGGGCAGGAACACGCCGGGATCCTCGACGCGTTCGTCCGCCGGGACGCCGACGCGGCGGCAGAACTCACTCGGGCACATGTGCTCGATGCGGGTGTTTCACTCGTCACCTATCTCAACGACCACCGCAACCAAGGAGGACACAGATGAAGAAACACATCCTGGCAGCCAGCTTCGGGCTGCTTTCGCTCGCCGCCGGCAGCGTCCACGCCGACATCGTCGTCGCCATCGCCGGCCCGATGACCGGCCAGTATGCCTCGGCCGGCGACCAGATCCGCAAGGGTGCGGAAATGGCGATCGCCGACATCAACGCCAAGGGCGGCGTCCTCGGCCAGAAGCTCAAGCTCGAGGTCGGCGACGATGCCTGCGACCCGAAGCAGGCGGTCTCGGTGGCCAACACGATGGTCAACAAGAAGATCAGCTTCATGCATGGCCACTGGTGTTCGAGCTCGACGATCCCCGCTTCCGACGTGTACAACGAGGCACAGATCCCGATGGCGACGGTGTCGACCAACCCGCAGGTGACCGAGCGCGGACTGAAGAACATCTTCCGCATCATGGGCCGCGATGACCAGCAGGGACTGGTCGCCGGCACCTTCCTCGCCGAGAACTTCAAGGGGCAGAAGATTGCCGTCGTCGACGACAAGAGCGCCTACGGCAAGGGCCTCGCCGACGAGATCGCCAAGGCGATGGAAGCCAAGGGTGTCAAGCCGGCATTGCGCGAGTCGATCACCGCCGGCGAGAAGGACTACTCCGGCCTGGTCAGCAAGCTCAAGGCGGCCGGCGTCAGCGTCATGGCATTCGGCGGCTACCATACCGAAGTCGCGCTGATCCTGCGTCAGGCGCAGCAGGCCGGCTTGAAGCTGACGGTCATGGGTGGCGACACGATGACCAATTCGGAACTCGTCACCGCTGCCGGACCGGCTGCCGACAACGTCCTCTTCACCTTCGCGCCCGATCCGCGCAAGAATGCCGCAGCCGCCGGTGTGGTGAAGAAGTTCCGCGACGCCAAGGTCGAACCCGAGGGCTACGTCATGTACGCCTACGCCGCCATGCAACTGTTCGCCGAAGCGGCCACCAAGGCGAAGAGCACCAAGTACGCCGACATGGAGAAGGCTCTGCGTGAAGGCAGTTTCGACACCGTCATCGGCAAGCTCAGCTTCGACGGCAAGGGCGACAACAAGCTGCCGGGCTTCATGGTCTACCAGTGGAAGGGTGGCCAGTACGATTACGTGAAGAAGTGAGTCGCGACTGCCGCGTCACGCCCCACCGGGCATGACACGGCAGCGCCCGCAGCGCCCGCCAGCGGCGCCGGCCTCGCCTGCGCGAGGCCGGCGGGCAGGCGATGCGAGCGGGCGCGATCGGCCGCCGGTCGCCGGCGGCGCCATGGCCAACCCCGCGCGACACCCGATGTCGTCGCCGACCCGACTGGACAGCAGCATGAGCGAAGCCCACACCCAACTCCTGCGCCGACGGCTGCGCGAATACCACCGCATCGACGAAACCAAGGTCGTAGACGAACTGGTCGCGCGCGCCCGCTGCAGCCGCTCCGAGCAACAGGGTATCCACGATCGCGCGGTGCCGCTGGTGCAGACGGTGCGTGACAGCCGCCTCAAGACGGGCGGCATCGACGCCTTCCTCGCCACCTACGACCTCTCGTCGCGCGAGGGCGTCGTCCTGATGTGTCTCGCCGAGGCGCTGCTGCGCATCCCCGACGCGGCGACCGTCGATCGCCTGATCCGCGACAAGATCGGCAGCACCGAATGGGAGAAGCGGCTCGGTGCCTCGCACAGCACCTTCGTCAACGCCGGCACCTGGGCGCTGATGCTCACCGGCCGCATCGTCAATCTCGACAACCAGGACCGCAATCTCGGCGGCACGCTGAAGCGGATGGTCGCGCGCGCCGGCGAACCGGTGATCCGGCAGGCGGTGATCACCGCCATGCGCATCCTCGGCCGCCAGTTCGTCATGGGGCGCAACATCCACGAAGCGATCGAGCGTGCGCGCGGCGCCGAGAAGGCCGGCTACCGCCATTCCTACGACATGCTCGGCGAGGCGGCGCGCAGTACCGCCGACGCCCTGCGCTACTTCGAATCGTACAGCGACGCGATCGCCGCGATCGGCGACGCCGCCGCCGGTCGGCCTGCCTTCGAGGCGCCATCGATCTCGATCAAGCTGTCGGCGCTGCACCCGCGGTACGAGGTCGCCAACGAGCAGCGGGTGCGGCTCGAGCTGCTGCCGGCGGTCAAGGAACTCGCGCTGCGCGCCAAGGCGCGCAACATCGGCTTCACGATCGACGCCGAGGAAGCCGATCGACTCGAGATCTCGCTCGACCTCGTCGAGGCGCTGGCGCTCGACTCCGAACTCGCCGGCTGGAACGGCCTCGGGCTCGCCGTCCAGGCCTACCAGAAGCGCGCCATGCCGGTGCTCGACTGGCTCGCCGATCTCGCCCACCGCGGCAGCCGGCGGCTGATGGTACGCCTGTGCAAGGGCGCCTACTGGGACGCCGAGATCAAGCTGGCACAGGAGCGCGGCTTGAGCGACTACCCGGTGTTCACGCGCAAGGTGTCGAGCGACCTCTCCTACCTCGCCTGTGCGCGGCGGCTGTTCGCCGATCCACAGGCCTTCTACCCGGCGTTTGCGACGCACAACGCGCACACCCTGGCGGCCGTCGCCGAACTGGCGATCAGCGCCGGCGGCAGCGACGAATGGGAGTACCAGCGCCTGCACGGCATGGGCGAGGAACTCTACGACCAGATCGTCGGCGACGACAAATGGGGGCGCGCCTGCCGCGTCTACGCGCCGGTCGGCAGCCATGAGGATCTGCTCGCCTACCTGGTTCGCCGCCTGCTCGAAAACGGCGCCAACTCGTCTTTCGTCAATCGCATCGCCGATGCCGATCTGCCGATCGACACGCTGATCGCCGACCCGGTCGACAAGGCCGCCGCCCTGACCGACAAGCGGCAGACACGGATTCCCCTGCCGCGCGACCTCTTTGGTGCCGAGCGCGCCAACAGCGAAGGACTGGACATGAACGACAAGAAGACCCTCGAAGACCTGCGGCACGCGATCGAACACAGCACGCGCGTCAGCTATGTGGCGGCGCCACTGATCGGCGGCCGCGCGCGTGCCGGCAGCAGCCGAGCGGTACGCTCACCGGCCGATCAGCGCGACATCGTCGGCCTGGTGATCGAGGCGAGCGAGGACGACGCCAGCCAGGCGCTGCGCACGGCGCAGCAGGCCTTTCCGGCCTGGGCAGCGACGCCGGCCGGCGAGCGCGCGGCGGCACTGCTGCGCGCCGCCGACCTGATGCAGGGGCGCCTGCCCGAACTCGTCGCGCTGATCGTCCGCGAAGGCGGCCGCACGCAGGCCGACGCCGTCTCCGAGGTGCGCGAGGCGATCGACTTCTGCCGCTATTACGCCGCGCAGGCGAAGGAAAAGTTCGCCGCGCCAATCCAGTTGCCGGGACCGACCGGCGAACGCAACAGCCTCTCGCTGCACGGCCGCGGCGTCTTCGTCTGCATCAGCCCGTGGAACTTCCCGCTGGCGATTTTCGTCGGCCAGGTCGCGGCAGCGCTCGCCGCCGGCAACTGCGTCGTCGCCAAGCCGGCGGAGCAGACGCCGCTGGTGGCGGCCCTGGCGGTCGAACTGCTGCACAGTGCCGGCATCCCGGCGGCGGCACTCGCCTTCCTGCCCGGTGACGGGCGCATCGGCGCGGCGCTGGTCGGCGGCCACGAGTGCGCCGGCGTCGCCTTCACCGGCTCGACCGAGGTGGCGCGGCTGATCGCCCGCACGCTCGCCGCCAAGGAGGGGCCACTGCTGCCGCTGATCGCCGAGACCGGCGGCCAGAACGCGCTGATCGCCGATTCCTCGGCGCTGCCGGAGCAGGTCGTGCGCGACGTCGTCGCCTCGGCGTTCAACTCCGCCGGCCAGCGCTGCTCGGCGCTGCGCGTGCTGTTCATCCAGGCCGACATCGCCGACCGGGTCTGCGAGCTGCTCGCCGGCGCCATGCAGGAACTGCGGATCGGCAACCCGGCCGAACTCGAAACCGACGTCGGCCCGGTGATCGACGACGCGGCGCGACAGGTGCTGCAGGCGCATGCCCGCTGGCTCGACAGCTTCGCGCTGCCGATCCACACCTGCGCCATCGACGAGGAGGCGACGCGGCACGGCAGCTTCTTCGCCCCGCGCGCCTACGAGATCGACAATCTGGGCCGCCTCGAGCGCGAAGTCTTCGGGCCGATCCTGCACGTCATCCGCTGGCGTGCCGACGATCTCGACGCCGTCTGCGCCGCCATCGCCGCCACTGGCTACGGTCTGACGCTGGGCATCCACAGCCGCATCGACGAGACCATCCAGCGCGTCACCAGCCGCCTGCACGTCGGCAACACCTACGTCAACCGCAACATCATCGGCGCCGTCGTCGGCGTGCAACCCTTCGGCGGCGAGGGCCTGTCGGGGACCGGCCCGAAAGCCGGCGGCCCCCACTACCTCTACCGCTTCGCCTGCGAGCGCACGCTCAGCGTCGATACCACGGCAGCGGGCGGCAACGCCGGGCTGATGGCGCTCGACGAGGGAGAGTGAAGCACCAGCCGCGCTGGCAGGTCGCCCGCCCACGTTCCGTTATGGCACTCTGCAGCCATCTGATGACTCCATCGGGAGAAAGCCATGTCCGCCACCGTTGAAGATCTCGAGACCGAAGTGCTCGCCCTGCCTGCCGCCCAACGAGCTCGCCTGGTGGAAAAGCTCATAGCCAGTCTTGACGTCGAGCCAGACGTTGAAAACGCCTGGTCGGAAGAAGTTGAAAGACGCCAGGGAGAGATTGAGAGTGGGACGGTGATGCTGCTCCCGGGCGCTGAAACGCTTTCCCGCTTGCGAGCCGAATTCAAGTGAAATATTCGCTGCACCCTGATGCGGAATCGGACCTTCGAGAAGCGGCCGAGTATTACCGGGAGCGCGCCGGAGCAGTTCTTTCGCAATCACTTCTTGCCGAGTTTGAGCGAGCGCTTGAGCGGCTGATGCAGCGTCCTCTGCTTGGAGCACCATGGCTCTATGGGAAGCGGCGATTGAGCATGAGGCACTTCCCATACGCCATCGTGTATGTGATCGCCGGCGAAGAAATCCGTGTACTGGCTGTCGCCCACCACAGCCGCCGCCCTGGCTATTGGCGGCAGCGAAAGTCGCCAGCAGACCCTTGAACGGCTGCAATCCGGACTGCGGCTCGCAGGCTCTGCGCAGAGTTGCCGATAGCCCGGTGCAGCCGCGTCACCTGCCGTCACGTCGCATGCCACAAGGAGAACGATCATGGCGCTTGCACTTCAACAGCTGATCAACGGCCTCACCCTCGGCGCCGTCTATGGCCTGATCGCCATCGGCTACACGATGGTCTACGGCATCATCGGCATGATCAACTTCGCGCACGGCGACATCTACATGGTCAGCGCCTTCATCGCGGTGACCGCGTTCACGCTGCTCGCCGGCTTCGGCATCAGCTCGATCCCGCTCGCGCTGCTGCTCGTGCTGCTCGTCGCCGTCCTGTTCACCTCGGTCTACGGGTGGACCGTCGAGCGCGTCGCCTACCGCCCGCTGCGCGGCTCGACGCGGCTGGCGCCATTGATCTCGGCGATCGGCATGTCGATCTTCCTGCAGAACATGGTGCAACTGACGCAGGGCGCGCGCGTCAAGCCGATTGCGCCGGTCCTCGTCGGCGGCATCGACCTGCTGACCGTCGACGGCTTCACCGTCCGCATCGCCTATACGCAGATCCTGATCGTCGTCGTCACCATCGCGCTGATGGCCGCGTTCACCTGGCTGATCGGCAGCACCTCTTTCGGCCGCCAGCAGCGCTCGTGCGAGCAGGACCGGACGATGACCGCGCTGCTCGGCATCAACGTCGACCGCACGATCTCGCTCACCTTCATGCTCGGCGCGGCGCTCGCCGCCGTCGCCGGCGTCATGGTGACGGTGTATTACGGCGTCGTCGATTTCTTCATCGGCTTCGTCGCCGGCATCAAGGCCTTCACCGCCGCCGTCCTCGGCGGCATCGGCTCGCTGCCCGGCGCCATGCTCGGCGGGCTGCTGATCGGCCTCATCGAGGCCTTCTGGGCCGCCTACCTGTCGGCCGAATACAAGGACGTGGCGACCTTCAGCATCCTCATCCTGGTGCTCATGTTCCGCCCCTCCGGCCTGCTCGGCCGCCCCGAAGTGGAGAAGGTGTGATGAACACGCTGGTCATTGCCCACCACCCGGCTTCGCCGGCCGAACGGCTGCGCGACGCCGCCGCCACCGCCCTCATCGCGCTGCTGCTGGGGATCCCGATGATCGGTCTGACGACCGTCGACCAGGGCGGCATGCTGCGCGTCGCCACCCGCTGGCCGACGCTGTTCGCCTTCGTCGCCATCTGTTTCGCCGGCCGCCTGCTGCTGCGCTACGGCCTCGACCTGCTGCGTGCGCGCCGGCTGGCGCGCGACCAGGCGGCAGCGGCGAGCGTCGGCCGCGTGGTGGGCAGCAGCGCAATCCTGACCGGCATCGGCTGGCTGGCGCTCGCCGTCGCGCTGCTGCTGCCGATCGCCTTCGCCGACAACCGCTACGTCGTCGACACGGCGACGACGGTGCTGATCTACGTCATGCTCGGTTGGGGCCTGAACGTCGTCGTCGGCCTCGCCGGGCTGCTCGACCTCGGCTACGTCGCTTTCTACGCCGTCGGCGCCTACACCTACGGCCTGCTGTCGACGCAGCTCGGCTGGGGCTTCTGGCAGGCGCTGCCGGTCGCCGGCGCGATGGCGGCGACCTTCGGCATCCTGCTCGGCTGGCCGACGCTGCGGCTGCGCGGCGATTACCTGGCGATCGTCACCCTCGGCTTCGGCGAGATCATCCGCGTCATCCTGGTCAACTGGACCGAGATGTCCGGTGGCCCGAACGGCATCACCTCGATTCCGCGGCCGTCGTTCTTCGGCCTGCCGTTCAAGCCGCCCGGCGACGCGCCGACCTTCGCCGCGTTCTTCGGCCTCGACTACTCGCCGAACCAGCGCCTGATCTTCCTCTACTACCTGATCCTCGGCCTCGCGCTGCTCACCAACCTCTTCGTCTCGCGCATGCGCCGGCTGCCGGTCGGCCGCGCCTGGGAGGCGATGCGCGAGGACGAGATCGCCTGCAAGGCGATGGGCATCAACGCACGCAACGTCAAGCTCTCGGCCTTCGCCATCGGCGCCATGCTCGGCGGCTTCGCCGGCGTCTTCTTCGCCGCCCGCCAGGGATTCATCTCGCCGGAGTCCTTCACCTTCAACGAATCGGCGATCATCCTCGCCATCGTCGTCCTTGGCGGCATGGGCAGCCAGCTCGGCGTCGTCCTCGCCTCGCTGGTGCTGGTACTGCTGCCCGAACTCGGCCGCGACTTCGCCGAGTACCGCATGCTGCTCTTCGGCGCGGCGATGATCCTGATCATGATCTGGAAGCCGGGCGGCATCCTCGCGCACCGCGAGCCGACTCTGCGCCATTTGCCGCAGGGGGGCGAACGATGACACCGGCGACCACTCCGCTGCTCAGCGTCGAACGGCTGACGATGCGCTTCGGCGGCCTGCTGGCGATCGACGACCTGTCGCTCGACGTCGGCGCGCGCCGGATCACCGGCGTCATCGGCCCGAACGGCGCCGGCAAGACGACCTTCTTCAACTGCCTGACCGGTTTCTACAAGCCAACGACCGGCAGCGTCTGCCTCGAGCATCCGCGGCGCGGCAGCATGCGCCTCGAGCAGCTCGCCAGCCACGAGGTGGCGCACAAGGCGCAGGTCGTCCGCACCTTCCAGAACATCCGCCTCTTTCCGCAGATGACGGTGCTCGAGAACCTGATCGTCGCCCAGCACAACATGCTGCAAAGCGCATCGCGCTTCTCGCTCGCCGGCCTGCTCGGCCTGCCCGGCTACCGGCGTGCCGAACGGGCGGCGATCGACAAGGCGGTCGGCTGGCTGACGCGGCTGCAGCTCATCGACAAGGCCGACTCGCCTGCCGGCGCCCTGCCCTACGGCATGCAGCGGCGGATCGAGATCGCCCGCGCGCTCTGTGTCGACCCGCTGCTGCTCTGCCTCGACGAGCCGGCGGCCGGCCTCAACCCGCGCGAATCGGCCGAACTCAACGTCCTGCTGAGACACCTGGCGGCCGACGAAGGCATCGCCATCCTGCTCATCGAGCACGACATGAGCGTCGTCATGAACGTCTCCGACCACATCTGCGTCCTCAACTACGGCCGCAAGATCGCCGAGGGAACTCCGGCCGAAGTGCAGCGCGACCCGAACGTGATCAAGGCCTATCTCGGCGAGGAAGACGCCGACGACGAACTCGCCACGGAGGTCCGCCGATGATGCTCGAACTGGCGGGCGTGCACGCCCACTATGGC
>ERZ761592.260-NODE-260-length-23141-cov-7.465650_pt1 | contig 23141 bp, 22 predicted proteins | sample MGYA00433095_ERZ761592 | MGnify/ENA primary metagenome ERZ761592 (study PRJEB28899, sample SAMN03785554) | bioreactor sludge metagenome | biome: EBPR Sludge; feature: EBPR Bioreactor; material: 0.22µm filtered reactor supernatant | place: Saint Lucia: Queensland... | reverse complement strand
TACGAGATAGGAGTCCGTCTCGTGGGCTCGGAGATGTGTATAAGAGACAGAGCGCTACAGCCTGGGCGTGGTGACCAACGACATCTACACCGCCGAGGACGCGAAGTTCTTGGTGCAGCACGCGGCCCTGCCGCAGGAACGCATTCTCGGCGTCGAGACCGGCGGCTGCCCGCACACCGCGATCCGCGAAGACGCCTCGATCAACCTCGAAGCGGTCGCGCGGCTGACGACGGCCTTCCCGGACATCGAGATCGTCCTCGTCGAGTCGGGCGGGGACAATCTGGCCGCGACCTTCAGCCCCGAGCTCTCCGACCTGACGCTCTACGTCATCGACGTTGCCGCCGGCGACAAGATTCCGCGCAAGGGCGGGCCGGGGATCACCCGCTCCGACCTGCTGGTGATCAACAAGACCGATCTCGCGCCGCTGGTCGGCGCATCACTCGAAGTGATGGCGCGCGACAGTCGCAGGATGCGCGGTGATCGCCCCTTCGTCTTCAGCAACATGAAGACCGGCGAGGGGCTGGCCGAGATCATCGCCTTCATCGAGGCGCGCGGTCTGTTCCACTGAGCGGGCGGCAAGCTGTCGCTGGCTTGGCGGGATGGTTGTGGGGCGAGCGGGTCGTCGCCGCGTTGCGCATGCCGCCAGCGAAATTGGGGCTCAGCAGGCGCGGCCGTCGGGCAGACGGGTGAAGCCGAAACCACCGCCGTGGCCCGGCTGGATGCAGATCGTCACGCCAAGCGAGCGCGCGGCGCGGTCGATGTCGGGCGGAAAGGCAGCGAAGGGGATCGATCGCTCGACGACTGACCGGATGAACGCGATCTCGTCCTGCTGGTCGCCGGCGTTGAGGACGGCGAAGGATTTCAGGCTGCCGTTGGGGTTGATCCGGAACTGGACGGCGGCCGGCTTCATCCCCCGGCTGCGCGGGTCGTTGCGGACGAAGGCGGCGCTCCGGTTCAGTCGCCGGACGATGCCATCGAGGTAGAGGTCGAGGCTGAAGGGGTCGGGCGGTGGCGTGTCGGGCCGGCGCTCGAGCAGCAGCAGTCCCTGTTCGTCGCGCCGCGCTTGCTGTCGGCCGAGCTCCGCCGCCTGTGCCAGCGAACGCTGCGCCAGCGACGGCCTGGGAGCCGCCTTCGCCTGCGCGTCGAGCTCGTCGAGGAAACGCTTCATCTCCTGCCTTTCACTCGGGCTCCAGCGCGGCGTGTCGTCGCGAGCCACTTTGCCGGCCGGCGTCGGCATGCTCGGCGTGCGCGTGCGGGGCGCCTTGCTGGCCGGTCGGGCGGCGGCGCGCGGCGGAGCTTTGGCTGTCGCCGGCTGGCGCGGCAGGGTGGCCTGCGCTGCCGGCGGCGCTGCCGGCTGCGGTGCCGGCGCCAGGCTGGCTGCGAAGCGCGTCGAGGCTATCGGCCGGGGCACTGCCTCCTGCTCCGGAAAGAAGAGGACGATGGCGTGCAGGAGCAGCGATGCCGCCAGGGCAGCAAACAGCGAGCGCGAGATCGGAGTGTGTTCTACGCCAGCCTCGTCATCTGCCCGAGCGGCTTCGCACAAGACGTCGCCAGCAGCTCGCGCGGCATCGCCTGCGTGCGTGGGCGTGTGGCGAGCGCACGGCGCGCGCGCCAGATCGGTCGCATGGCAGGATCACTCGCAGCGTGGCGGCGGCGCCGCCGCGCCGCCCAGGGCTGCGGTCCGGCGCGACCGGCGTCGGTGAGACCGCGGTCGCAGAAGGTCTTCAGGGCCCATGTGGGCAGGATAGCGAGCCGGCCGGTGGTCGTCAATTCGGGCGTGGCCGGTCCGCGGCAGCAGCGGCGACGGCCACGGTGCCTGCCGTTGGCCGCATGGGCCGGCAGGCTCCTTCCGGGCCAGTGTTGATGTGAAAGTCGCGTCCGCGAATCGCGAATCCTCCTTTTCCCGCACACCGGATAAGGGTCTGGGATGAGGGAAAATGGTCACGACCTTCGTCAGCACGAGTCTCTCAACCGCCATGACCTCTCGTGGCGACTCGGTGTTTCCCGCGACGGCGACCGGCAACCGCAACTGCTATACTGAAGCCGTCCATTCGGTGGGGGGCGCCGCTTGGGCGCAAGTGTCGACCCGTTGCCGGATGGCCGGCAAGTGTCGCGTTGGTGGGGCGGGCGGACTGTCGGAATTTCTTACAACACAGCTGCCCGACAGCAGTGTGATATTTCTAACATTCTGCTGCAAAATGAGTTTTTTGTTCTGGCACGAATGTTGCTCTGTAACTGTCAGGTTTTGCTGAGGGGCGGGGGTGGAACGGTACAGCCCCTTGAAGCCAAGACTTGTGAAGCCCACTTAAACCCTCATCCACCGGTTTTCCGAGCAGGGGGCTGGTGACCGAAGTGAAGGAGTCAAACGATGAGTGTAACTCGTAGCAGGACCAAGATCGCCCTGGCCGTCATGGCCTTGGTCGCGTCGACTGGCGCTTCGGCGGCTCAGGTCGGCATGACCATCGGTAACATCACAGGGTCGTACGACGTTTATCTCGGAACATTCACCAGCGTTCCGAATCCGCCGGCATGGCCGCTGGCAAAGGTTGCCTCGACTGTTCCGAATGCGCAGGCAGCGCTCGACGACGCGGGTGGCAATGCCAACTTCAACGGTAACACTGCGAACAGCGGGCCGGGCGGCAACGTGGAACTCGGCAAGTTCGGTTCGCCAACGACGATGAGCGGCTCCGTCGGCGGCAAGCCGATCGAGCTCAGGAGCCTGCAGTACGGTGACTGGGCAAACAATGGCAAGGCCCTCGGTTACGAGTACATCGGCGGATTTTCTGCCGCGTACAACCTTGGTCTGACCCAGTCGCAGATCAAGACCTTCGTTGACATTCTGGTGCCGAACAGTCCAACCCAAGTGGCAGGCTGGCAGCGGCTGAGCGATCCGAACGTCTCGTACGTCTACATCGACGGGCATGAGGTCAACATCGGGCTCGCAGGTTTCCTGGATGTCGAGCAGCTGCTGGAGGCCGCACTCGGAGCGCAGTTGCCTCCCAGCCCCAAGCCCTACCAAGCCAGCGAAGTCGTCCATGTCTGCCTCGGCAGCGTCTGCGACTACCTCTACAGCTTCGTTGGTACGCCGAGTGGTGTTATTGGGCCTGACGGTGTCTCGTACCCGGCCAACTACAATGTGACGATCCCCGAGCCGGAGTCGCTGGCACTGCTGGGCCTTGGCTTGGTCGGCCTTTTCGTCGGTCGCCGCCGCCGCGCCTGAGGCGCTTCGCAAGAGCTTCTCGGCGTGCGAGCGCCGATTTGGGGGTGTGCCTGCAGAGCCCGCAAGGGCTCTGCGCGCGATGGGACCCGGGTGTGGGACCGTCGGCCATGGGGCAGGGGATGAAGCCTGGAACTGCTCACCGCGGAGGTGGCCTTGGAATACGCTGGACTTTTTGGCCTCTGTGCCCTCTTTTCGGCTGTGGTCATCCGTTGCAGCATCGCGCTGGCTGGTCGCATCGGGGCGATGGATCGCCCTGGCGGGCACAAGCAGCATGCGGTGAGCACCCCGTTCGTCGGTGGCTTTGGCCTCATCAGCGTGGTCGTTGTGGCTTTCACCCTCGGCGATCGTCTACCCGGCGGATCGACGTCGGTCGCCTTGCTGGCGGGATCCGTGTGCATGTTCGTGACAGGGCTGGCCGACGACATCTGGCACCTGGGTTTCAAGCCGAGGTTCGTCGTGCAGGCTGCCGTCGCGTTGACCATGGTGTATGTCGGAGGGGTGGAGCTGGCGTCGCTCGGGAAACTCCTGCCCGGCGTTGCGGTGGATCTCGGTTGGCTTGCCGTGCCGATCACCGTCTTCGCGACGATCGGCCTGATCAACGCGGTCAACATGATCGATGGGATCGACGGGCTCTCGGGTTCGGTGAGTCTCGTCAGCCTGGCGTTCATTGCCGTCGTCGCGCATGGCGCTGACAACCCGGCCTACCTGCTGGTGGCAGTGGCGTTGATGGGTGGTATCGTCGGTTTCCTGTTCTTCAACCTCCGCTATCCGGGAAACGCCCGCGCAAGGGTGTTCCTTGGCGACAACGGCAGCATGCTGCTCGGCTTCGTCTTTGCCTGGCTGCTGATCGCCCTGTCGCAGGGTGGCGATGCGGCGGCGATGACTCCGGTCACTGCCTTGTGGCTCTTCGCGTTGCCGCTGATGGATACCGTTGGCGTCATGCTGCGGCGGATCTGGCTTGGCAAGTCGCCCTTCCGGGCCGACCGCCACCACCTGCATCACCTCTTGGTCCGGGCAGGTTTTCGTGTCTGCGATGTCGTCGCCGTGGCGGTGCTGATGCAGTTCGTCTTCGCGCTGATCGGTGTCACCTGCCTGTTGCTCCGGGTTCCCGAGTACTTGGCCTTCTGGCTTTTTCTTGGCATCTTTGCCGTCTATTTCCTGCTCATCGCGCGGCCGTGGCGGCTGGTTCCCTGGCTGCAGTGGCTGAATCGACGCCTCGGTCTGCCATCGGCGCAGGTGCGCGGCATCTTCGTCGGATACGTGCGTCGGGAAAGGTGCCCGCAGCTGCTTGGGCTGATTGCGCAGGGGCTCAGCGGCCAATACGATTACCAGTTGAGCGTCTTTGAGAGCGACAGGAAGGATGCGCAGGGGCGCAGGGTGTATTGCATGGTCCATGTCCCGAATATCGGGGATGAACGCTTGATTGGCGCTGTCCGGCGAGACGTGCTGCGCCTGCGCAGGCGCCTGGCCAGGAGGCATGGACTCGACATCCGCCTGCTCCTCGCGCGTGCGGTGGAGAGCGGGTTGCAGCCGGCGTACGACGCCGCGGCGGCAGGCGGCAGGCGCATCGGCGAGAGCGAGCGTCGCCAGCCGCAGAGCACGCTGATCTATTCGATCGAGCGTGGCCGGCACAGCGTGCGCAGTGACCACGGTGGCTTTGAACTCAGCCTGCCACCTCCCTGCAGGTAGTCGTCATGTTCAGCCGTATCCTCACCGTATGTACCGGCAACATCTGCCGCAGCCCGGCGGCGGAGTACCTGCTGCGGCAGCGGGCGGCCAGTTCGGGGCGCCGGATCGAAGCACGCTCGGCGGGTATCGGCGCGCTCGTCAATCATCCGGCGGAGGAGGCCACACGCGAGCTGATGAGCGCGCGTGGCGTCGATCTCAGCGGTCACCGGGCCAGTCAGCTGACGCGGGAGCGCCTGCGCTGGGCGGAACTGGTGCTGGTCATGGAGAAGCACCACCGGGACGCGGTGGTGGCCATGGACCCGACGGCCCGTGGCAAGACCTTCCTCATCGGGCACTGGACGAGCAAGGAAATCCCCGACCCTTACCGGCGCGGCGACGAGGCGCATGCCGAGGCGTTGCAACTGATTGACGAGGCGCTGGATCCCTGGGTCAGCAAGCTGGGCTGAAGAACTGACCCATCCGCCGGTTTTTCTCGCCTTGGCGTGAGATTTCGCACCGCACGGTGTCTCGCCGGGAGTTAGTCTTTCCCCGTTGCTGGTTTCTGGCCACAGCAGACCGTGGACACCGGCCGCGTTTAAGAAAGACACGGCGATCGGCGACAAGCTGCGGCTTGGCTGTCCATCGGCCGGCAAGCGCCAATGCTGGCTTTGCGCGATGCGCCACTGGACGTTACACTGCACGGCTCGTTCTGGCCGGGGCGTACCGACCGGATGAAGAGGCTACGAGATGAGGATTCTTGCATGAAGTCTTTGCGACATCGGCTGCCGGCGTGGCGAAGCGTGCTGCTGTGCCTTGCGTTGGGCATGCTGGCAGGGTGCACCATCATTCCCGGCAACCAGAGTTACGCCAACCGCGAGGAGTCCGACGTCAGGCTGCCGGTGCAGCAGGGCGACCAGCTGCAGCCGGCGAACGTGCGCATCCGGCCGATCACGGCGGAGTTGATCATCGATCTCTTCAAGTCGGCCTTGCCGCCAATCGGTGACGGAACCAGTTCGGCGCAGGCGGCGACGGCAAGCGATCCACGCTTCCGTGGCCAGGACCCTGCAGCAGTTCCCAGTTACCGGTTGGGGCCGGGAGACATCATTTCGATCATCGTCTGGGACCACCCGGAACTGACGATCCCCGCCGGCAGCTTCCGGACGGCGGAGCAGGCGGGCACGGTGATCGCCGAGGACGGTACGATCTTCTATCCCTACATCGGTGTCGTCAAGGCGGCCGGCAAGACGACCAGCGAGCTGCGCGAAATCCTGTCGACGCGGCTCGCCAAGTTCATCGAGCGGGTGCAGCTCGACGTCCGGATGGTCGCTTTCCGCAGCCAGCAGGTCTATGTCGTCGGCGAAGTGGCAAAGCCGGGGATCCAGCCCGTCAACGACGTGCCGATGACCGTCCTCGATGCGGTCAACCGTGCCGGCGGCTTCACGCCGGAAGCCGACTTCAGCCGCGTCCTCCTGACCCGCCGCGGGATGACCTATCTGGTCGACGTGCAGTCGATGTACGACTATGGCCGTACCGAGAGCAATCCGCTGCTCGAACATGGTGACATCGTCAACGTCTCGGACCGCAGCTACAACAAGATCTTCGTTCTTGGCGAGATCGCCAAGCCCGGTTCGCTGGTCATGAACAGGAAGCGCTCGACGCTCGCCGAGGCACTGAGCGACGCTGGCTACATCAATCAGAGCACCGCCGATCCGCGCTGGATCTACGTCATGCGCGGCAACAGCAAGGATTCCCCGGAGCTGTTCCACCTCGACGCGCGTCTGCCCGACGCGATGCTGCTGGCCGACCGCTTCCCGTTGCGACCGCGTGACATCATTTACGTCGATGCGGCTCCGGTCGTTCGCTGGCAGCGGGTGATCGCCAACATCCTGCCGACCTCAACCATGCTTGACCTGACCAGCCGGACGCAGTGGCCGCTGTTCGGCGCGCGGCAGTAGCAGGGCCCCGGGCTGAAGCGGCCTCAGCTCGAGCGCGCTTGCGGCGAGGGGCTATGTCGTAGTCATCTGCGCCGCCAAGCCGGCCTTGCGACGCCTGGTTGCCCGGCACGCTGCTGGGGTGCCTAACACGATGGATGAACCATGGACAATGACCAGTCAAGATTTCCTTCTGCTGCGAGTGGTTCGGGACTGCTCCCGCCAGCCACGCAGCCGATGCCGCAGCTCGCGTCCGAGGACGAGGACGAAGGCTTGGCGTTGGGCGAGATCATCGCCGTCCTCATGGACTACCGCTGGCTGATCGCTGCGATCTGTCTCTGCACGCTCGCCCTCGGCCTCGGCTGGGTATTTGTCAGCAAGCCGATCTACCGCGCGGATGGTCTGTTGCAGATCGAGGAAAAGAAGGGGTCCGGAGGAGTCTTCAAGGCTCTCGAGCCGCTGCTCGGCGAAGACACGACCGTTTCGGCCGAGGTCGAGATTCTCAGCTCGCGCATGGTTCTCGGGCGGGTGGTCGGGAAGCTGAAACTCGACATCATCGCCAGTCCACGAACCCTGCCACTGATCGGTGGCGCGGTGGCCAGGCGCTATGAAGGCGACGAACCCAATTCCGCTTGGCTGGGGTTGTCCCGCTTTGCCTGGGGGGGCGAAGTGATCCAGGTCGATTCGCTCGAAGTACCGGATTCGGCGCTCGACGGCGAGCTGTGGCTGACGGCAGGTGAGGACGGCACCTTCACGATCGTGGACGAGGATGACCGTCTGGTCCTCGAAGGCAAAGCCGGCGTCAGGGCCAATGGTCAAGGTTATTCGGCGTTCATCGCCCAGCTCAAGGCACGACCCGGGACGCAGTTTCTGCTGAAGAAGCTGTCGGCAGAGACGGCGATCGACAATCTGCGCCGGAACTACTCGGTCAAGGAGCGCGGCAAGAAGTCGGGCGTCCTCGAGCTGAGCATGGTCGGTCAGAAGCCGGCGCAGATTGCGCTGATTCTCGACGACATCATGAACACCTACGTCCGCCAGAATGTCGAGCGCCGCTCGGCGGAGGCAGAGAAAACGCTGAAGTTCCTCGACACCCAGTTGCCGGCGCTGAAGACCCAGGTTGACAGCGCCGAAGCCGCCTACAACAGTTATCGCCAGAGCCGCGGCTCGCTCGACCTGAACCTCGAAACACAGGGCATCCTGAAGTCGCTGGTCGAGGTCGAGAACGCCGCCGTGCTGCTGAAGCAGGAGCGCGATGAACTGCGGCAGAACTTCACGCCGGAGCATCCGCGCATCCAGGCCGTCGATAACAAGCTGGCGCGCCTCAACGAACGCCGCAAGCAGTTTGAGGCGGACGTCTCCCGCCTTCCTGACACGCAACAGACCGTTCTGCGACTGGCGCGCGACGTCGAGGTCTCGAACCGGTTGTATACCGAGTTGCTGAACACCGCACAACAGTTGCGCGTGTCGAAGGCCGGCACGGTCGGCGACGTGCGCGTCATCGACACGGCGGCGGTGGGTCGCGAGCCGGTCGGCGCCAAACCGATCGCCATCCTCGGCATCGCCCTGCTGCTTGGCCTGCTGGCGAGCCTCGTCGTCATCTGGGTGTTGCGCTCGCTGCGCGTCGTGGTCGAGGATCCGGAGGTGATCGAGTCGCAGCTCGGTCTGCCGGTCTACGCCACGGTGCCACACAGCAAGCTCGAGGTCGACCTGCATCGCAGGGCGCAGGCAGGCGGTGGCGGTGAGCTGCTGGCGGTGGCCCATCCGCAGGAAGACGCGGTCGAGAGCCTGCGCGGCCTGCGGACGACGCTGCACTTCGCCTTGCTCGATGCGCAGGGCAACTCGCTGCTGATCACCGGCCCCAGCCCGGGACTCGGCAAGAGCTTCATATCGAAGAACCTTGGCGCGGTCCTGGCGCAGGTCGACAAGCGCGTCGTCATCGTCGATGCCGACCTGCGTCGTGGGCACCTGCACAAGGAGTTCGGTATCGAGCGCGCAGTCGGCATCTCCGAATACGTCGCTGGGCAGGCGGCGCTCGACGACGTTCTCAAGAGCACCGCCGTCAGCGGGCTCAGCGTCGTCACCACCGGACAAATCCCGCCGAACCCATCCGAGCTGCTGATGCACCCGCGCTTCGAAGTGCTGCTCGGCGAACTGGCGGCGAGGTTCGACACGGTCATCGTCGATGCGCCACCGGTCCTCGCCGTCTCCGATGCGGCGATCATCGGCCGCCACGTCGGTGCGACGCTGATGATCGCGCGTGCCGGCAAGCACCCGATCCGCGAGCTCGAGCAAGCGGTGAAACGACTCAGCCAGGCCGGCGTACAGGTGAAGGGCTTCGTCTTCAACGACCTCAACGTCAGCCGCCAGAGCTATCGCTATGGCTACAAGGGCTACGTCTACCGCTACTCGTACAAAACGTAGCAGTCGGTCCGTCGTCGCGCCGTGACCGCAGCCTGCGGGCAGCAGGCGGGCTAGCCGGCTAGCCGCTGCGATCCGCGGTCGGCAGATCGCGGAGCCGCCGCCTCGCCTCGAACAGGCAGACGCCGGTGGCCACCGAGACGTTCAGGCTGGCGACCGAGCCGAGCATCGGGATGTTCACCAGTTGGTCGCAGGTCTCTCGGGTCAGGCGACGCAAGCCTTCCCCCTCGGCACCGAGCACCCAGGCGCAGGCGATCGGCCAGCTGGCGCCGTACAGATCCTGCGGCGCCGCGGCATCGGTGCCGACGACCCAGATGCCGCGTTCCCTGATTTCGCGCAGGCTGCGGGCGAGGTTGGTGACGGTGATGTAGGGTACCGTTTCGGCCGCGCCACTGGCGACTTTCACCGCCGTCTGCGTCAGTCCGACGGCACGGTCCTTCGGCGCGATGACCGCGTGCGCACCGGCGGCATCGGCAACCCGCAGGCACGCGCCGAGATTGTGCGGATCCTGCACGCCGTCGAGGATGAGGAGGAAAGCGGGTTCGTCGAGGGTGTCGAGGACATCGTCGAGGCGCAGATGTCGCTGCGTGGCATCGACGACTGCGATGACTCCCTGATGGCGGGCGCCGGGCGCCATCGCCTCGAGACGGGCTGCGGCCACCGGCAGCAGGCGAATTCCGGCGAACTCGGCGTGCGTCCGCAGGTCGCGCAAGCGGGCATCATGGCGCGCCGCGTCGACATGAATCTCGCGGACCGCGCCCGCGTCATGACGCAGTTTGGCGAGGACCGAATGAAAACCGAAGATCAGGCGTGTGGCGGAGGACATGAGCGTGCTCTCCAGGAGGAGGGGGCGCGGCGGGCAATTCGGCCGCGCGGGAAAGCTGGCGGCCGCTGGCGTTCAATCACCCATGCCGACCGTTTCGAGAGCCCGCGAGCGCCAGTCGAGAACTGCCGTGCGGATGCTCATCTGCTCGCCGAGGCGGGGAAACTCGGCGCGGATGACATGGGCGGCAAAGTTCGACAGGAAGCGTGATTTCAGCTCGGCGCGTGCGCGATCGACGCCGAGTTCGTCGTAGGGCACCGAGGCGAGAAGCAGGAAACCGTCGTCCGGAATGCGGCCGGCCTGCATGTTGGCCTCGATGATGCCGGCGGCCTTGCGGATCGGCACGTCGAGATTCGGGCTGTAGGGGCCGATGATCAGCGCGACGTTCGGGGTGTGCAGGAAGTCGAAGCCGCGTCCGAGACAGATCATCCACTCGCGGTGCTCGATGTCGAGCAGTCTCTCGTTGCGCCGGATCTGGGCGCGCACGTTCTCGATGTGTTCGAGATTGCCATGCAGCAGCGGCAGCAGGTCGGCGCGCATGCGCGCCGGCATGTCGGGCAGCAGCGCGGCGAGGCGCAGTTCGAGCGTCGCCCGGTCGGTCGAGGTCAGCGTCGCGAGATCCAGCCGATCGCCAGCGGTGCCATGGATCACCAGCGCATCCTCGTCGGTCTCGAAGCCGCAGACGAGCGGGTAGACGGTGGCGTGATCGCTGCCGAAGATGTGCTCGACCTGGCGCCTGATCTCGTAGGTATGGGCGATCGCCGCCGCGGTATCGTACTGGAAGCCGGCGCAGCCGCGGCGTGAATCGCCCTGCGAGTAGTGGTAGGTGACGAGGAAGACGACGTTGCGGCCGGCACTGACGACGCGCTGGACATGATGCGCCAGAACCTCGCCGAGGTGCGGCCAGCCGAGGTCGAAGATGCCGCCGAGGTTGCGGAAGGGCATCAGCAGGCCGACCGGTGTGTTGGTCGCGACCGGGATGTTGATCCGCCCATCCATGCACTTGAGGACGGCGATCGCCGTCGGGTGCTCGGCGAGGTAGCGCTCACGCGCCAGCCACGCTTCCGGACTGCGAAAGATCGCGCTGTGGCGGTCGGCGAGACCGAACAGCCATTCGATGCGTTCCTCGATGGGCTTGCCGTGGATGTCCATGGCGAACGGAGCCTCCTGCCTGAAGACCGGCCTGCCAGTGGCCGGATGCTGGCTGCCGCCGGATGCGGGCGGCCTGGGCGACAGTATCCACGCGGCCGACCTCGCGGTCAAACGCGCGGCTGGCTCATCCGCTGTCGCCGCCCGCGGTGCCGAGGATCATGCCGGCGGCGACGGTGTTGTTCGTCGACTCGTCGATGATGATGAAGGCGCCGGTGCCGCGGCTTTCGGCGTACGGGTCGGCGAAGATCGGCTGCGCCAGGCGGAAGCTGACGCGGGCGATGTCGTTCATCACCAGTCGCTCGGCGGGCTGCTGCTGCATGCTGTTGATGTCGACGCGGAAGGCGATGGCGGCGAGCATCGCCTTGCTGTCGCGCGTCGTATGGCGCAGCAGGTACTTGCGGCGGGGCTCGAGCGGCGCCTCCGACAGCCAGCAGAGCATGGCGTCGATGTTCTTGCTCACCAGCGGCAGTTCGTCGCTGCGGACGATCATGTCGCCGCGCGAGATGTCGATCTCGTCGTCGAGCAGGATGCTGACCGACTGTTCGGCAACCGCGCGCGGCAGCGATTCGCCGAGCACCTGGATGTCGCGGACGCGGCTCTCGAGACGCGACGGCAGGACCGTCACGCGATCGCCGATGTGCAGCTCGCCGGACTCGACGCGGCCCATGAAGCCGCGATAATCGTGCAGCTCGGGGTTCGCCGAGTCCTGCGGGCGGCAGACGTACTGCACCGGAAAGCGGAACTTCTCGACGTGCTCGCTGTGGATCGCCGGCGCCGCCTCGAGCATTTCGAACAGCGTCGGCCCGTCGTACCAGTGCAGGCGATCGCCGCGCTCGACGATCATGTCGCCGTGCAGCGCCGACAGCGGGATGAAGCGCACGTCGGCGATGCCGAGCCGGCTGGCGAACTCGAGATACTCGCCGCGGATGCGGTCGAAGGTCTCCTGCGCGTAATCGACCAGATCCATCTTGTTCACCGCGACGACGATGTGCGGGATGCCGAGCAGATGGGCGACGTAGGAGTGGCGGCGGGTCTGCGTCAGCACGCCCTTGCGTGCGTCGATGAGGATGATCGCCAGGTCGGCCGTGGACGCGGCGGTCACCATGTTGCGCGTGTACTGCTCGTGGCCCGGCGCGTCGGCGATGATGTACTTGCGCGTGCCGGTGGTGAAGTAGCGGTAGGCGACGTCGATGGTGATTCCCTGTTCGCGTTCCGCCTGCAGGCCGTCGGTCAGCAGCGACAGGTCGACGATGTCGAGGCCACGGCGGGCGGAGCTGCGCTGGATGGCGTGCAGCGTGTCGGCGAGGATCGTCTTGCTGTCGTAGAGCAGGCGGCCGATCAGCGTGCTCTTGCCGTCGTCGACGCTGCCGCAGGTCAGGAAGCGCAGCAGGCCGTTGTCGGGAATGTCTTCGGCGGGGAGTTTCTCGATCGCTGACATCAGAAATAACCTTCCTTCTTGCGTTGCTCCATCGACGCTTCCGAGGTCTGGTCGTCGAGTCGCGTCGCGCCGCGCTCGGTGATCGTCGTCACCGCCGTCTCGGCGATGATGCTGGCGACGTCGCAGGCGGTCGACTCGACAGGCGCCGTGCAGGTGATGTCGCCGACGGTGCGGAAGCGCACCTGCAGCGTCTCGATCGTCTCGCCGGGTCGTGCCGGCGTCACTTCGGTCACCGGCAGCAGGCCGCCGCCGCGACGAACGATCGGCCGCCGGTGGGCGAAGTAGATCGCCGGCAACGCCAGCTTCTCGCGCTCAATGTACTGCCAGACGTCGATCTCGGTCCAGTTCGAGATCGGGAAGACGCGGATGTTCTCGCCCTTGAAGCTGCGCGCGTTGTACAGATCCCAGAGTTCGGGACGCTGGTTCTTCGGATCCCACTGTCCGAACTCGTCGCGGAACGAGAAGATGCGTTCCTTCGCCCGTGCCTTCTCCTCGTCGCGGCGGGCGCCGCCGATGCAGGCGTCGAAGCCGAACTCCTCGATCGCCTCGAGCAGGGTGACCGACTGGTGCTTGTTGCGCGGTTCGTCGGCCGACTTGAGGACGACCGTGCCGCGCGCCATCGAATCCTCGACCGAGCGAACGATCAGGCGCTCGCCGAGTTCGGCGGCGCGCCGGTCGCGGAAGTCGGTGACCTCGCGATAGTTGTGGCCGGTATCGACGTGCAGCAACGGAAAGGGAAAACGACCCGGGCGAAAGGCCTTCTCGGCGACGCGCAGCATGCAGATCGAATCCTTGCCACCGGAGAAGAGCAGCACCGGGTTGCTGCACTGGCCGGCGACCTCGCGCATGATGTGGATGGCCTCCGACTCGAGCCAGTCGAGATGCGAGAGGGTGACTCTGGCGAGCTTAGCAGTACTCATTCCTGATCCGTTCGTGGCTGTTTCACGGGCGCCTGAGGTGCAGGCCGCACTCCTTCGATTCCGGATTCTCCCACCACCAGCGGCCGGCGCGGACGTCCTCGCCGGCGGCCACCGCGCGCGTGCACGGCGCGCAGCCGATGCTCGGGTAGAAGCGGTCGTGCAGCGCGTTGTACGGCACGCCGTGCTGCCTGATGTACGCCCACACCTCGCGTTCGCTCCACTCGGCGAGGGGATTGAACTTCTCCAGTCCGCCGTTGGCGGTGTCGACGCTGCGCAGCGGCAGGCCGTCGCGCGTGCTCGCCTGCTGCGCCCGCATGCCGGTGATCCAGGACCGCTGGCCGGCGAGCGCACGCTGCAGCGGCTCGACCTTGCGCACCTGGCAGCAGCCCTTGCGCAGTTCGACCGATTCGTAGAAGGCGTTGATGCCGTGCTCGTTCGTCCATGCCTCGAGCAGATCGTGCCGCGGGTAGTAGAGGCGCAGCGTCAGGCCGTAATGACGGCGAATCGTCGCCATCAGCTCATGGGTTTCGACCGGCAGGCGGCCGGTATCGAGCGAGAAGATGGCGATCGGCAGGCCCTCGCGGACGATCAGGTCGGTGAGCACCATGTCCTCGGCACCGAGGCTGCTGGCAAAAACCGCCGGCGAGAAGTCGGCGGCGATCGCCCGCAGGAGTTCCCGCGCAGCCGCGCTGCGCCGGCTGACGGACTCGTGCAGCGCCGCCTCGTCCACCGCCCGCTCGCCGCTCATGCCGAGTGCTCCGCCAGGCGGCGGCGAAACAGCGGCAGCGGCTGGTCGGTCGCCGCCTGGTAGCTCTCGCTGAATGCCCGCAGCCCGGCGAGCGCCTGCTCGATGTCCTTGTCGGCGCGCACCGCGTAGGCGTCGATGCCGCAGCGTCGCATGAGGAAGAGCTGATCGTGCAGCACGTCACCGATCGCCCGGATCTCGCCCGTGTAGTGGTAGCGCTCGCGCAGCAGGCGGGCGCTCGAGTAGCCGCGGCCATCGGTGAACCTGGGAAAGTTGATGCCGATGACGGCGAAGCGCGCGCAATCCTCGGCCAGCGCCTCGGGTCCCTCGTCGCTGTCGAGCCAGACTCCGGGCGGCTCGTCGCGCTGCAGCACTTCATCGCGCCGCGCCAGCCAGACGGCCAGCGGCAGCAGCACCGGTCCGGCGGGCAGCGCAACCGTCTCGGCACTGTCGCCGGCTGCGAGGCTGAACACCTGCCAGGAGTCTTCGACGATCTCCTGCTTCCTGATGATTCTAGGCATTGACCACCTCCCGGTTTTCCTGTCTGGCACCGCGCCGCCGGTCGCGGCCGGCGTAGGCGCGGGCCTTGAACGGCTCGACGCCGATCCGCTGCAGCGTGTCGATGAAACGCTCGCCGGGCAGCCGCTGTTCGACATGGACGCTGATCAGCGCCTCGATCACCAGCGGTACCTCGTGCGCATGGAAGGAGGGGCCGATCACCTTGCCGATCGTCGCCGAATTGCCCTGCTGGCCGCCGATGGTGATCTGGTACCACTCCTCGTCGTTCTTGTCGACGCCGAGGATGCCGATGTTGGCGACGTGATGGTGGCCGCAGGAGTTCATGCAGCCGGAGATGTTGAGCGAGATGTCGCCGATGTCGTAGAGGTAGTCGAGATCGTCGAACTTCTCGTTGACCGCGTCGGCGATCGGTACCGAGCGGGCGTTGGCAAGCGCGCAGAGGTCACCGCCGGGACAGCAGATGATGTCGGTCAGCAGGCCGATGTTGGCGGTCGCCAGGCGGTGGCGGCGGGCGATCTGCCAGACTTCGTGCAGGTCCCGCTGCCGCACGTCGGCGAGAACGACGTTCTGCTCGTGCGTGACGCGCAGCTCGCCGAAGCTGAAGCGCTCGGCGAGGTCGGCGACGACCAGCATCTGCGTGTCGCTGATGTCACCCGGGGCAGCCCCCGGTGCCTTCAGCGACAGGGTGACGGCGGCGTAACCGGGAGTCCGGTGCGGATGCACGCAGCGCCGTACCCAGTTGGCGAAGGCGAGGTCAGCGGCGACGCGCGCGGCGTGCAGCTCGTCCACGGCCGGCAGCGTCTCCCAGGCCGGCGGCGGAAAGTGCGCCGCGATGCGCGCGAACTCCTCGTCCGGCACCGTCGTCGGTCCGTCCTGCAGGTGCGCCCACTCGGCCTCGACCTGGCGGCGGAAGGCGTCGATGCCGAGGGCCTGGACGAGAATCTTGATGCGCGCCTTGTACAGGTTGTCGCGACGACCGTAGCGGTTGTAGACGCGCAGGATCGCCTCGAGGTAGGAGAGCAGATGCCGCCGAGGCAGGAATTCGCGGATCACCTGACCGAGGATCGGCGTCCGGCCGAGGCCGCCGCCGACGAAGATGCGTACGCCGATGCCGTCGCGTTCGTCGCGCAGCAGTTCGAGGCCGATGTCGTGCGCGCGGATGACTGCCCGGTCCGTCGTCGCCGCATTGACGGCGATCTTGAACTTGCGCGGCAGGAAGGCGAATTCGGGATGGAAGGTCGACCACTGCCGCAGCAGCTCGCAATAGGGACGCGGGTCGGTCAGCTCGTCCGGCGCGACGCCGGCGAACTGGTCGGTCGTGATGTTGCGGATGCAGTTGCCCGAGGTCTGTACCGCGTGCATCTCGACGCTCGCCAGCTCGCCGAGGATCGCCGGCGTCTGCTCGAGCTGCGGCCAGTTGAGCTGCATGTTCTGGCGTGTCGTGAAATGGCCGACACCGCGGTCGTAACGCTGCGAGATCTCGGCCAGCTTGCGCAGTTGCGTCGCCGAGAGCATGCCGTAGGGGATGGCGATGCGCAGCATCGGCCCGTGCCGCTGGATGTAGAGGCCGTTCTGCAGGCGCAGCGGGCGCAGCTCGTCGGTCGACAGGTCGCCGGCGAGGTGGCGCCCGATCTGGTCCCGATACTGCGCCACGCGCTCGTCGATGATCTGCTGGTCAATCCGGTCGTAGCGATACATCGCACGCTCCTCGCATTGGTGTCTGTGAAAGCGGGTGGGGGGGTACTCGTCCGGCCGCGCCTAATGGGCGATCAACTTGCCGCCGATCAGCACCAGCATGCCGGCGAGGATCGGCCGCAGGATGCGGTCCGGAACCCGCGCCGAGGCATGGCTGCCGAGCCAGATCCCGGGCAGCGAGCCGAGCAGCAGGCTGCCGAGGAGCGACCAGTCGACGCTGCCGATCAGCCAGTGACCGAGGCCGGCGAGCAGCGTCAGCGGTACGGCGTGCGCCACGTCGCTGCCGACGATGCGGATCGCCGGCAGCCGTGGGTAGAGGTAGAACAGGATGGCGGCGCCGAGGGCGCCGGCGCCGACCGAGGAGACCGTCACCAGGACGCCCAGCAGCACACCGCAGGCGATCGTCACCGGCGCCCGGAACTGCGTGTGCGCGGCATCGTCGGCGTGCGCCAGCGCCTGTCGTTGCAGTTGCTGGCGGAAGATGATCGCCGCTGCCGTCAGCAGCAGGGCGACCCCGAGCGCTACCGAGATCAGCTGTGATGTCGCCGCACTCTGCCGCGGCAGGTACGACAGCGCCCAGATGGTCAGCGCCGCTGCCGGAATGCTGCCGATTGCCAGCAGGCGAGTGACCCGCCAGTCGACATGCCCCTTGCGGGCATGGACGACGGTGCCCCCGGCCTTGGTGACGGCGGCGTAAAGCAGGTCGGTGCCGACCGCCGTGGCCGGGTGCACGCCGAACAGCAGCACCAGCAGCGGCGTCATCAGCGAGCCGCCGCCAACGCCGGTCAGCCCGACGATGGCGCCGACGACAAAGCCCGACAAGGTGTACATCCAGTCCATGGTGCGCCGCAGCAGGTTCGAAGAGCGCGCATCGTAGCAGCCCTGGGTTTGATCGGAAAGGAATGTTCAGTTAGATTGTTATAACCAAACGGATTCAAGCGAGCCATGAAACTGCAGCAACTGCGTTACATCGTCGAAGTCGAGCGGCGCGGCCTCAACGTGTCCGAAGCGGCTGAAGCGCTCTACACCTCGCAGCCTGGAATCTCGAAGCAGATCCGGCTGCTCGAGGACGAACTCGGGGTGAGCATCTTCGAACGCGGCGGCAAGCGACTGACGGCGATCACCGAGCCGGGCCGGGCGATCCTCGACATCGCCCGGCGCATGCTGCGCGACGCCGAGAACATCCGGCGCGTCAGCGAAGAGCATGCCGGCGGCGATTCGGGCAGCCTGGTCATCGCCACCACCCATACGCAGGCGCGCTATGCGCTGCCGGCGGTGGTCAAGAAGTTCGTCGACCGCCATCCGCAGGTGCGGCTGTCGCTGCACCAGGGGCACCCGGCGCAGATCGCCGAATGGGCGCTGCAGGGAGAGGCCGACATCGCCATCGCCACCGAAGCGCTCGACCAGTATCCACAACTGGTGATGCTGCCCTGTTACCAGTGGGTGCATTGCGTCATCGCGCCCGATGGCCATCCGATCCTCGGCGAGCGGACGCTCTCGCTCGCGGCGCTCGCGCGCTGGCCGTTGATCACCTACGATTCGGCCTTCGCCGGTCGCTCGCGGATCAACAAGGCCTTCGAACTGGCGCAGATCGAGCCGAACGTCGTGCTCACCGCGATCGACGCCGACGTCATCAAGACCTACGTCAGCCTCGGTCTTGGCCTCGGCATCATCGCCCGCATGGCCTACGACCCACTGCGCGACAGTGGCTTGCAGGCGCTGCCGGCGGAGCACCTGTTCGGCTCGAACACGACCCGCATCGGACTGCGCCGCGGCACGCACGTGCGGCGCTTTGCCTACGACTTCATCGAGCTGTTCGCGCCGCAACTGACGCGCCGGGCGGTCGACATGGCGCTCGCCGGCGCGCGGCCGGACGAGGAGTACCAGCTGTGAGGCTGCTGCCGTCTCTGGCCCCCGTCTGGCCGTCGGCCAGCCGTATCGGTCGGCGCGACTGCCGAGCGCGCGACGGGCTGCCCTGCGCGGGCCACCCGGATTGAGAGGCGCATCGCATCGCGCCGGTATCGTTGCTCTGCAGGCAATGAAGAATTGCCAATTGTCGGCTGTTTCTGAGCCGGATCGACGGCTACACTCTGCCGCCTGTCTTCGCCGCGCCGCGCCGCGGCGTCGCAGGGATGGTTCCGTAAACGATCCACCGTTCTCTCAACCCACCACAGGAGACGCATCATGGCAACAATCGCGGTCATCTACCATTCCGGCTACGGCCACACCAGGCGCATGGCCGAAGCGGTCGCCGAGGGTGCCGGTGCCGAACTCATCGCCATCGACAGCGAGGGGAACATCAGCGAGGCCGGCTGGCGCGCACTCGACGGCGCCGACGCCATCATCATGGGCAGCCCGACCTACATGGGCAGTGTCAGCTGGCAGTTCAAGAAGTTCGCCGACGCTTCAAGCAAGCCCTGGTTTACCCAGGCGTGGAAGGACAAGCTCTTCGCCGGGTTCACCAACAGTGCCACGATGAACGGCGACAAGCTCTCGACGCTGCACTACCTCTTCACGCTGGCGATGCAGCACGGCGGCGTCTGGGTCGGCACCGGCCTGATGCCGTCGAACGCCAAGGCGGCGCAACGCAACGACGTCAATTTCGTCGGCTCGTTCAGCGGCGCCATGGCGCAATCGCCGTCCGACAGCAGCCCGGACGAAATGCTGCCGGGTGACCTCGAAACCGCCCGCCTGTTCGGCCAGCGCGTCGCCGCCACCGCCGCCCGGCTGGCCGGCTGAGCGCCTGCCCCCGTTGCCGCGAGAGGCCGGCGGCCAGCTTGTCCCCGGCACACTGGCTTGGCCGCGGACCGGGGCGCTGTTAAGATGCCCTGCCACAGCCTGCTGACGGAGGAGTGTCGACGATGGGAATTCTCGACTGGTTCAAGAACCGGCCGGCGCAGTTCGACGCCGATCGGGTCTCCGAGGAACTGATCCGTGGCGCCGTCGACAAGGCGATCACCGTCACCAATCCGCGGCTCGTCGTCCTTCCCGGTTGCCACAAGCGGCTGGCGCCGGCGGCGGAGAAAGCGATCGAGTTCCTGCGCGCGCTGCTCGCCGAGATGCCGGCAGCGCGGCCGCTGTCGGCCGACGGCTGGTCTGCCGAGCAGCATCTGCGCGCATATTTCGTCGCGCCGGCCGACATCGCCGCCGTCCTCGCGCGATCGGACAACCTGCGCACGCTGTTCGACAAGTACATCGACCTCGACGAGGCCTACGTCGTCCTCGGCATGAGCTTCAACGAGCAGCGGGTCTTCGGCATGGCACTGCAGGGTGAACTGGTGCAGCGCGACGTCGCGCAGACCAGCGTCAGCTTTTCCGATCACCGCGCCCACCTCTGCGGCCGAGACGAGGCGCGCCTGCGCCGCGTCGTCGGCGCGCAGGCTTTCGAGTACCTGCTGGCGCAGGCACTGGCCGAGATCGGCGAGGAGCGGGTCGAGCGGCAGGAACTCGAATCCAACCGCTCGCTGCTGCGCGCCCGCCTGCGCCTGCTGCGGCAGCAGGGGCCGGGGCTTGGCTCGCTCTTCGGCAGCTCGGCGCCGGCTGCCCGCAGCGAACAGGCGCGGCTCGAGGCCGAACTGCTCGAGAACGAAAGGCAGCTGGCGGCGATCGGTGGCAACGAGTCGGTGCTGGAAATGGAACTCGACAGCCTGATCGAAGTGCTGGAGAATCCGCAACGCTACCTGCGCGTCGAACGGCGGCACCTGCGGTTGAACCCGATGAACATCATCGTCGAACGCGAGAACGGCGAAGCGGTCATCGACCTCGATGTCCGTCTGGCGATGCTCAGCGGTGCGACGCAGGCTTGCCGTGCATTCGTCGTCGGCCGCGTCGGGCGCGACCAGATGGCGCCGCCGCCGACGCTGAACCTCGCCGATGCCGCGCGCTACCTGTGAGCGGTCGGCGCCGGCCGTCGGTCCGAGAATGAAGCACCACCAACCAAGGAGAAAACAGCGATGAATCGGGAAGAAGTTCGTGATCAGTTGCTGGCGCCGGTCCTGCAGTGGATCCGCGTCGGCCGTCAGAGCAGCCGGCTGCTGGTCAGCTCGATGGAAGTCGTCGGCGAGCGCAGCCAGCAGATGCTGCGCGGCGCGACGCTGCGGCAGCGGCACGACTGGCAGGAGATGGGCGTCATGACGCGCGAGAAGGTCGCGGTGCCGCTCGAAGCGGCGGTGGCGATGGCGTCGGCGATGCAGAGCGAAGCGCAGGATTTCGTCGCCGAGGCCGGCGAGAAGGCGGTCGCCCTCGCCGGCAGCGTCGCCGCGCTCGCTGGCAGCCGCAGCGGCGAAGACTTCAGCGCCCGCCAGGCGGCCTTCGGCGAAGCCCTGCTCGCCAGCGCGCTGTGCTGGTACCAGCTCTGGGGCCGCGCCGCCGAAGTCGTCGAACAGGGCATGCGGCCGGTGCTGCGCCAGGTCGAGGACAACGCCGGCCGGCTGGGGTCGCGCTAGGCGAGGGTGGGCAGCGGCAGCCGGACGGCGCCGCCGTGCCGTCCGCCGGCGCCGCCGAGGAAGAGCGATGAGCATCTGGGATTACCGCCACAACTTCGCCTACGACGAGCCGCTCGATCCCGGCGACGAGCGCCACGTCGAGCTCAACGACGCGCGCGGCGACTACAGTCGCCGGCGGCTGTTGCGCGAGCTGGGAGTCGACGTCGCCAGTCGCACGCTGCGCGACCGGCCAGCCGGCAAGTGCATCCTTTTCGGCGGCCACCGCGGCTGCGGCAAGAGCACCGAGTTGCGCGCCATTGCCGCCGAACTGCAGGGCAGCGAGCGCTTCTTCGTCGTCTCGATCGACGCCCTGCAGGCGCTCGACATCAACAACCTGAGCTACGCCGACGTCGCGCTGGCGCTTGCCGAAGCGCTCGCCGAGCGTGTTGCGGCGGCCGGCATCGAGGTGCCGCAGGTGTATCTGACACCGCTGCAGGAGTGGTCACGGCAGGTCAGCCACCAGATCAGCCGCAGCAGCAGCGTCGATGGCGCGCTCGAGACCGGCGCCGAGGCGAAGACCGGGCTGCCGCTCGTCGGCTCGCTGTTCGCCCGCCTCACCACCGCCATCCGCAGCAACAGCACGTGGAAGACCGAGATTCGCGAACAGGTGCGCAACTCGTTCTCCGACCTCGCGCGGCGCTTCAACCAGCTCCTCTCCTTCGTCGAAGACGAACTGCGCAGGCAGGGCAGGGCGCGCGCGCTGATCTTCGTCGTCGACGGCACCGACCGCCTGCGCGGCGACGAAGCTGACGCCTTCTTCATCCGCGACATCCACCAGTTGCGGCAACTGCGCGCCGATCAGCGTCCTCAACGAGCAGGGGCAGGTCGCTCAGAACTTCGACGCCATCGTCCGCCTGCCGATGGTCAAGCTGGCCGACAAGGGCAGTCCGACGCCGAACGGGATCGCCTGGCAGCGTCTGCGCGAGTTCGTCCACCGGCGACTGCCGCCCGGGCACTTCGATCGCGAATCGACGCTCGACCGGCTCATCGACCATTCCGGCGGGCACCCGCGCGACCTGCTGCGGCTGCTCAACCTCTGCTTCCAGGAGATCGACGAAGGCCCGATCACGCAACAGGTCGCCGAGACGGCAGCCCGCCGCCTGAGCAACGAGTACCGGCGGCTGGTGCAGCCCGAGGACTTCGGACTGCTCGCCGCGATCGACCAGGCGGCAGCCGACTACACGCCCGCCACCAAAGAGACGCGGCGTCTGCTCTACGATCTGGTGCTGCTCGAGTACAACAGCTACTGGTGGCAGACGCACCCGGCGGTGCGGGCTCTCGACGGCTACCGCAGCGCGATGGCGGCAGGCGCCGGCGGCGATGGACCGCCTGCCGGCTGAGTCGTCGGCGGCCGTCGGCGCGATCGACGGCCGCCACAGCGGCGATCTCCTGCGCCTGCAGCGGCTGCTCGAGCACGGCGACGGTTTCCAGCTGGTGTTCGCGCTCTGCCTGTCGATCGCCTACCGGCAGCGAATCATCGACGAGATCGCCGTCCGCCACGCGGCGGCGACGACCGTCGACCTGCACGACGCCAGCGACCCGTCGGCGCTCCTCGACGCGCTGCGCGGACTGGCGGCGGAGCGGCAGCCGATCCATGTCGTCGACGTCGAGGGCTGGCTGCGGCGTGCCGGTGCGCCGGCGCTGCAGGCGCTGAACTACCGCCGTGAGTCGCTCGCGGCGGCGGTGCGCCGGCCGCTCATCGTCTGGCTCGAGCCGGCAACGATCACCCGCTTCGCCCGCGAGGCGCCCGACCTCTGGGCCTGGCGGGCGGCTGTGCTCGACTTCTCGCACCTGCCGCCACAGCGGACGGCGGTGCACCAGCAGCCGATCTTCATCGGCAGCGCGGAACGTCGTGAGCGCGACCGGCGCCTCGCCGAGATCGCCGCGCACCTGCAAAGCGTTGCCGGGCCCGCCGAGCCCGCCGGGCCCGACGCCGAACTGATGCTCGAGGCGAGCGAGATCGAGCAGGAACTGGGCCACCCGGAGGCGGCGATGGCGCACGCCGAAGCGGCACGCGCGATCTTCCGCCGCATCGACGATCGACACGGCGAAGCCTGGGCGGCGGGTCGCGTAGCCGACATCCTGCAGGCGCGCGGGCAGCTCGACGAGGCGCTGCGCATCCGGCTGG
>ERZ761592.259-NODE-259-length-23333-cov-7.598591_pt1 | contig 23333 bp, 17 predicted proteins | sample MGYA00433095_ERZ761592 | MGnify/ENA primary metagenome ERZ761592 (study PRJEB28899, sample SAMN03785554) | bioreactor sludge metagenome | biome: EBPR Sludge; feature: EBPR Bioreactor; material: 0.22µm filtered reactor supernatant | place: Saint Lucia: Queensland... | reverse complement strand
GGGTAAACGATTATTTTTGAGGGTCTACGACGATGGCATTCATGCGATTGCCCTGAGCTAGCTGCTGCCGGCGCGCAGCGCATCTAGCGGCGCGCTCTGCAGCAGGCGGACGGCAGCGAACCAGCCAGCGGCAGTCACCAGCAGGGCACCACAACCGATCGCCAACGGCAGCAGCCAAAGCTCGACCGCCACCTCGAAACGGAACACCTGCTGCGCCAGGAACTGGCCGACGGCGATCGCCGCGAGGGCGGCGATCAACCCGGCAAAGGCGCCAATGGCGGCGAACTCGGCCAGCAGCGCGCGTCGCAACTGTTCGCGCCGGGCACCCAGTGCGCGCATGACCGCCAGCTCGTAGCGCCGCTCCTCGGCTGCTGAAGCGAGCGCGGCGTGGAGGACGATGCCTCCTGCCGCGAGCGTGAACAGGAAGACGAACTGCACTGCTTTCGCCACCTGTTCCATGATCGACTGCAGTTGGCGCAGGATCGCGGCGACATCGATCACGGTCAGGTTCGGGAAATCGCGCACCAGTCGATTGACCACGGCCGCTCTTTCCGCTGGCAGGTGAAAACTCGTGATCCAGCTTGCCGGATGGCCTTCGAGAACCGCTGGCGGCGTCAGGACGAAGAAGTTGACGCGCATGGTGTCCCAGTTGACCTTGCGCAAGCCAACGATCTTCAGGCCGATCGTTTCCCCGGCGACGCCGAAGTCGATGCGATCGCCGACCACCAACCCGAGGGTCCGCGCCAACCCCTCCTCGACCGATGCCGGCGCGTCCTGCGCCCGACCGGCGAGTTCTCCCGGCAGGAACCAGCGACCGCCGGCGAGGCTGTTGCCGGCGGGCAGGTCTGGCCGCATCGACAGGTTGAATTCACGCTCGACCAGTCGCTGCGCGCGATCGTCCGTGTAGTTGGCGGCACGGACCTCGGCGCCGTTGATGCGCAGCAGGCGCCCGCGCACCATCGGCGCCAGCTCGGCCGACACCCCTTGCGCCAGGAGCGCGGAGCGCACCGCCTCGACCTGTTCGGGCTGGATATTGACGACGAAGCGGTTGGGCGCATCCGCCGGCACCGCCTGCCGCCAGGCATCGAGCAGGTCACCACGCACCGCCGTCAGCAAGAGCAAAGCCATGAAGCCGAGCGCCAGGGCGACGATCTGCACGACGCTGGCGTGCGCCCGTCGCTCGAGGCTCGCCAGGCCGTAGCGCCAGCCGATCCCTGCCCCGCCGAGCGCACGCCCGCCGCCGCGCAGCGCTGCCGCCAGCCGGATGGCAATGCGTGCCGCGATGGCAAACAGCAGCATCGCCAGGCTGAAACCAGCGAGCACCCAGGCACCCAGTTCGACCTCGCCGGCAATCCAGAACATCAGTCCGCCGAGAGCCAGGAAACCCAGCAGGTAGCCGACGACGGTACCGCCCTGCGGACTGCCGAGTTCACGACGCAGGACGCGCAAGGTCGGCACCCGGTTGAGCTGCAGCAAGGGCGGCACGGCGAAGCCGAAGAGCAGCAGCAGACCGACGGCGATACCCTGCAACGCCGGCAGCGGCCCCGGCGCCGGCAGCGGTGTCGCCAGCAGTTGTGCCAGCCACGCGTGCAGCGCGAAATGCGCAACGTAGCCGAGAACACAGCCGCCGAGGGCCGCGAGCAGGCCAAGGACGGCGAACTGGCCGAGGTGCAGGCGCAGCAGCAGCGCCTGTGTGGCGCCGAGGCAGCGCATGACGGCGCAGGGATCGAGGTGGCGCTGCACGTACCGGCGGGACGCCAGCGCCACCGCCACCGCCGCCAGCACCACGGTCAGCAGGGCGGCGAGGCCGAGGAACTTCTGCGCCCGATCAAGCGCACTGCGAATCTCGGGTCGCCCGTTCTGCGGATCCTCGATCCGTTGCCCGCGCGTCAGCCGCCCTTCGATCTCGCGCTGGAAGCGCTTGACCAGCGGCAGATCGCCGGCGAGCAGCAAGCGGTACGCCACCCGGCTGCCGACCTGCAACAACGCCGTCGCTGGCAGATCGTCGAGATTCATCAGCAGGCGCGGTGCGACGCTGAAGAAGTTGATGCCGCGGTCGGGCTCGAGCGTCAGCACGGCGCCGACCCGCAACGTGCTCTGTCCGACGGCGATCCGGTCACCGACCTCGGCGCCGAGCGCCGACGCCAGCCGCTCGTCGATCCACGTCGTGCCGGGCGGCGGGATTCCCGCCGCCGGCGCATCGACGGCATTCAGCGCCGGCGCGACGCGCAGCGAACCGCGCAGTGGATAGCCGGCAGCGACGGCCTTGATCTCAGCCAGTTGCGCCCGCAGGGCGTCGCCCTCGCCGTGCGTCACCATGCTCGGGAAGGTCACGGTCGCGACCTGCTGCAGGCCGAGCGCGCGCGCGCTTTCGACGATGCTCGCCGGCCACGGCTGATCGGCAGTCAACAGGAGATCCGCACCGAGCAGCTGGTGCGACTCACGATCGAGCGCCTGTCGGACCCGATCGGCGAAAAAGCCGACCGCGGTCAGTGCGGCGACGGCCACCGCCAGCGCCGTTGCCAACAGACGCAACTCACCACCGCGCGCGTCGCGGCGCAGCATGCGCCAGGAAAAGGAGATCACTTGCATGACACGGTTCGTTTCGGGCGACCCTGACGCTGCGGCGAGCGGCTGGCGAGTGAGCAACGGGTTCCTTGCGCACGCGCCACTTCCCGCCTGCCCGAGCCGACGGCGACGGCACTGGCAAGGCCGGGCTTTCGGGCTACCGCGCCAAACGGAACAAGCGGCTCTGACAGTTCGAGGATACTCGAGTTCAGGCGCGCGATTGCGTCACATTCGACTCTTCCGCCTGCTACAATGATTTCGTGATTCCGGCAAGTGGGGTCGCGCAGGAGGGGGTTCCTGCCGCGGGCTCCGGCGCCGGGCGGGAGTGGACGAAACGTCGCCGTGACCGCTGCCGGCAGTGCGCCGGTCGGGAAGAGCGACACGGACCGTCCGCGGGATGCGTTGGTCTGGCGGACATCGGCGGGAGGATGGGTCATGGTCAGCAAGTGGTGGCACAGGATATGCAGCATATCGCTTCTCGCTTCCGCCCTGTTGTCGGCGGCGCCGGCATCAGCGGGGCTGAGCTACAGCGGGTTGTTCACGGCGCCGGGCTCCGGCGGCGACAATGGCAGTTATTACCTGGTCGGCCAGGCTGCCAGCCAGTCCTTTTCGGTACCGTGGCTGACGGAGGTCAGTTCGCTGCAGCTCACGCTCAACCTGATGCCCCCCTCCCCCTGGTTCTCGAACAACCTCAACGAGCCGCTCGAGTTCAGCTTCGAGCTCATAGGAAACACCGTCGGCAGTACCCGCACCGTCGGCAGTACCCGCTATCTTGCCAAGAACATGCCAGGGCAGTGGCAAGCGCGCGACCTCGACTTCGACTTCGCGCCGCTGTTCGACGCTGGCGGTGACTGGACGCTGCGCATGGTCGTGAGCCAGGCGGGCGATCCCTGCTGTGCCCCCGGCAACATCATGCTGTCTGCGAACAACCCGTTCGAGATCTCGATTCCGGAACCGAACGGGCTCGCGCTGGTCGCGCTCGGCCTCGTCGGCGCCGGCCTGTTCTACCGCCGCCGCTGATCCTGCGGCGGACGCGGGTTGGCCGCAGCGGACGGCGGCACTCGTCTCCGGCGACGACTCAATCGAGTTCACGCAGTCGCCGCGCCGCTTCCTCGACCCGCCGCACGGGCATCACCTCGATGCCGGCGATTGCCTGGCGTGGCCGGTTCGCCTCGGGGACCAGTGCACGCGTGAAGCCGAGTTTCGCCGCCTCACGCAGGCGTTCCTGACCGCGCGGCGCCGGCCGGATCTCGCCCGCCAGGCCAACCTCGCCGAAGACCACGAGTTTCTCCGGCAAAGCCCTGTTCTTCAACGAGGAAATGATCGCCAGAAGAACGGCGAGATCGGCTGCCGGTTCGCTGATGCGGACACCGCCGACGGCGTTCACGAAGACATCCTGATCAAAGCAGACGATACCGGCATGGCGGTGGAGAACGGCCAGCAGCATCGACAGTCGCTGCGCATCGAGTCCGACCGTCAGCCGCCGCGGGTTGCCGTGCGCCTGGTCGACCAGCGCCTGCACCTCGACGAGCAGCGGCCGCGTGCCTTCCTGGGTGACCAGCACGCAGGATCCGGCGACCTCGGCCCCGTGCTGCGAGAGAAAGATCGCCGACGGGTTGCTCACCGCCTTCAGGCCGCGATCGGTCATCGCGAAGACACCGATCTCGTTGACCGCGCCGTAGCGGTTCTTGACCGCACGGATCAGGCGGAAGCTCGAATGGCTGTCGCCCTCGAAGTAGAGCACGCTGTCGACGATGTGCTCGAGCACGCGTGGCCCGGCAATTGCGCCTTCCTTGGTCACATGCCCGACGAGGATCACCGTGCTCCCGGTCTGTTTGGCCAGCCGGGTCAGTTGTGCGGCGCATTCGCGTACCTGTGCCACCGAACCCGGTGCGGAAGTCAGCTGTTCCGACCACAGCGTCTGGATCGAGTCGATCACCGCCACGCGCGGCGGCGCCGACTGCAGGGTCGCCAGGATCCGTTCGAGGTTGATCTCGGCCAGCAGCCGCAGCGTGCCGGTCGCCAGTGACAGCCGCCGCGCGCGCAGGGCGATCTGTTGTCCCGACTCCTCGCCGCTGACGTAGAGAACACCCTCCGTCGCCGCCAGACCGGCGAGTGCCTGCAGCAGCAGGGTGCTCTTGCCGATTCCCGGATCGCCACCGATCAGAACGACCCCGCCGCGCACCAACCCGCCACCGAGGACGCGGTCGAACTCGCCGATGCCGGTGGGCAGCCGCTCCTCTTCGTGTGCCTCGATGTCGGCCAGCGTCTGCACCTCGCCGCGACCCGCCAGACTGACGAATCGCCGCTGTCCGGCAAGCGGGACTGCGCTGGCGATGGTCTCGACGAGCGTGTTCCACCGCCCGCAACCCGGGCACTGGCCCTGCCACTTGGCAACGCTGCTGCCGCACTCGTTGCAGCAAAACTGGCTCTTCTGCTGCGTGCCGCCCGCGCGTGTCATGGACGGAGATCGCGCCCCGGTCCACTGCGTGACCGGTCTGCCGCTTTGCCCAGGCGCTGACTTCTCGGCCATCGATGCGACAGGTTTCGTCGTTCGCTCACTCGCGCCCTTCCGCTCGGCCCGCTCGCGATGACTCCTGCGCCACCTCACCAACGCTGCGCACCGGCACACGCCGGGCCAGTGCGCAGAACAGCTCGTAACTGATCGTGCCGGCTGCCGTCGCGACCTCGTCGGCCGGCATGCCCTCACCCCACAGCACCACCGGGCTGCCGACCCCGGCGGCCGGCAGATCGGTCAAATCGCAGGCCAGCATGTCCATCGACACCCGCCCAAGCGTCTGCGTCCGCTGTCCGCCGACGACGATCGGCGTCCCCCCCGGCGCATGCCGCGGATAACCGTCGGCATAACCGCAGGCAACGATGCCGACGCGGGTCGGTCGCGTGGCAACGAAGGTGCCGCCATAGCCGACGCGCTCGCCGGCAGCGATCTCCTGCAGCGCCAGAATCGTGCTGCGCAGCGTCATCACCGGCCGCAGACCGAGGCTTGCCGCATCCTCGGTGGCGAAGGGACTGCCGCCATAGAGCATGATTCCGGGGCGAACCCAGTCGCGAGCGGTGGCCGGGTAGCGCAGGATGGCTGCCGAGTTGGCGAGCGAGACCGGCAAGGCGGCGGCCTGCGGCCAGTCGTCGAGCATGCGGGCAAAGCGTTCGAGCTGCCAGCGGATGCACGCCTCCCCGCCGTCGGCGTCGGCCTCGGCGAAATGCGTCATCAGGGTCAGCCCACCGGCGCCGCCAGCGCACGCCAACGCGGCCAGGTGCTCCCGCGCCGCCGGCAGCTGGCGCGCCACCAGCCCGAGCCGGTTCATGCCGCTGTTCAGCTTGAGATGGATCGGCGGGCAGCGCGGCAATCGTGCCTGCCGCAGCATCTGCAACTGATCGAGGCAGTGAATGACGACGCTCAACCCGTGCTCGCTGCAGGCCGCCAGGTCGGCGGCAGTGAAGAAGCCTTCGAGCAGGAGGATCGGCTGGTGGATCCCCGCCTGACGCAGGCGCACCGCCTCGTCGATGTCGAGCAGGGCAAAGCCGTCCGCAACATCGCCGAGCGCCGTCGCGGCACGCAGCAACCCATGGCCGTAGGCGTTCGCCTTGACCACCGCCCAGGCCCGCGCAGCGGTGCCACCCCGGGCAGCGCGGCGGCGGGCGAGCAGATAGTTGTGCCGCAGCGCCGCCAGATCGACGTCGGCCTGGATCGGGCGCGGCATCAGGCCGTCAGCTCGTGCAGCTTCGCCTTGGCAAAGTCGACGAAGGTCAGCACGACCCGGGAACGGAAGCGCTCTTTCGGGTAGACCAGCGACAGGGTCCGCCGCAACGGCGGCCGCAACGGAATCGCGACGAGACTGCCGAGTTGCCGTTCCTTTTCGAAGCTGGCGCGCGAGAGGATCGAGCAACCGAGGCCGGTGGCGACGACACCTTTCAGCGCTTCCGGGCTGCTCAGCTCCATCAGCGTCTTCAGCTTGCCGGGGTCGATGCCGCAGGCGCGCAGGTAGTCGTCGGTGACCTCGCGCGTTCCCGAACCCGGTTCGCGGGCGATGAAGTCATGCGCCAGCAGAGTGCGCGCATCGACCTCGGTTCGACTGGCCAGTGCGTGCGCCGGTGTGCAGACCACCTGCAGTTCATCGTCGCCACAGACCTCGCATTGCAGGGCGGGATGCGAGGTCTTCGACTCGATCAGGCCGATGTCAAGCGTATGCGCGGCCACCGCATTGTTGATCGCGTCCGAGTTGGCCACCGTCAGGCGCGCGCGGACCTGCGGATAGCGGACGTTGAACTCGCCGAGGATTGGCGGCAGCATGAACTCGGCGATCGTCGTGCTGGCACCGACCAACAGGCTGCCGCTCATCTGCCCGGTCATCTCGGCGATGCGGATGTCGAGCTCGTTCGACAGACCGAGAATCCGCTCGGCGTAATCGAGGACGACCTCACCGGCCGCTGTCAGCGAGACGCGGGCTCCGCCCCGTTCGAAGAGGCGGGTATTGAAGCGTTCCTCGAGTTGCTTGATCTGGAAGGTGACGGCCGGCTGCGTCATGTGCAGGGCCTCGCCCGCCTTGGTAAAGGAAAGATGCTTCGCCACCGCGTGGAACACCTGCAATCGACGATCAGCCACCCTTATCCCCCTTTCTGCTGCAGTCCGAATTCAACCATAAAACCGCCTTGCCAGCCAGCGCGCGGGCCGTGCGTCCGGCAAGCGGCGCCGCAAGTTGCAGCATCGCCGCGGACAAACCGACAAAGTGCCGCCGTTCGTGGTATAAGGCGCACACACGCGGAACAGCTGCATTAATAATATCTGATGCCTCTCGGTTTTTACATCATCATGGCAGCGCAGTTCTTTTCGGCTCTCGCCGACAACGCGCTGCTGATCGTTGCCATTGCCGCACTGCGCGAGATGCAGGCGCCGGCTGCCTACGAACCCCTGCTGAAGACCTTCTTCACCGTTTCCTACGTCGCCCTGGCCGCGTTCGTCGGCGCATTTGCCGACTCGATGGCCAAATGGCGCGTGATGTTCATCAGCAACGGCATCAAGATCCTGGGCTGCGCGATGATGTACTGGGATGTCCATCCCCTCGTTGCCTACGCAGTCGTCGGCCTTGGCGCCGCCGCCTACTCGCCCGCCAAGTACGGCATCCTCACCGAATATCTGCCGCACCGCCTGCTGGTGGTTGCCAACGGTTGGATCGAGGGGCTGACGGTCGGCGCGATCATTCTCGGTGTCGTCGTCGGCGGCATGCTGATCCAGCCCGACGTCGCGCACCGCTTGCTCGGCTGGGACCTGCCGTTGATCGATACCGGCGTCGATACCGTCAGCGAGATGGCGCTCTGTTTCGTCGCCGGCTTCTACCTGCTCGCCGCCCTGTTCAATCTGCGTGTCCCCGATACCGGTGTCGACCATCGGACGCTGCACAAGAACCCATGGTACCTGCTGCGCGAGTTCAACCACTGCCTGATGCTTCTCTGGCGCGATCGCCTCGGACAGGTTTCACTGGCCGTGACGACCCTGTTCTGGGGTGCCGGCGCCACGCTCCAGTTCATCGTCATCAGCTGGGCCGAGACGGCGCTGCAACTCGACCTGTCGAAATCCAGCATGCTGCAGGGCGTCGTGGCCATCGGCGTGGCGCTCGGCGCAGTCGGCGCAGCGCGCATGATCACGCTGCGCAAATCGGTGCGCGTCATCCCGCTCGGCATCGCCATGGGCGGCATCGTCCTGATCATGAACTTCGTCCAGCATACCTGGCTGGCCGTTCCCCTCCTGGTCCTGATCGGTGCGCTCTCCGGCTTTTTCGTCGTGCCGATGAATGCGCTGCTGCAGCACCGCGGCCACATCCTGATGGGTGCGGGACACTCGATCGCCGTGCAGAATTTCAACGAGAACCTGTCGATCCTGGCAATGACCGGCCTGTACTTCCTGATGATCCGCGCGCAGTGGTCGATCTATCTCGTGATCACCCTTTTCGGCCTCTTCGTCAGCGCTGCGATGTGGCTCGTCAAGCGGCGGCACGAGGCGAATCAGCGCCTGCGCGACGATGTCATCCATCTCGACGACGGCAAGCACTGAGGGAACCTTCCGCGAGCGACCTGCTGCCGCTGCGCGTCGTTCCAGGATGGCATCGGCAGGCGGACCCGGTGCTTGCGGTAGCGCATGTTTGCCCTATACTGCGCATGTTTCGTGCACACAAGGCCGATTTCATGTCAAAAATCACCATAGATCGTTACGACCTCGCACTGCTTGATGCATTGCAGCGAAAAGGGAACGCCACCAACGCGACGCTCGGCGAACAGATCAAGCTCTCGCCCTCGCAGATCAGCCGCCGCATCCAGCGCCTCGAGGAGGACGGGGTCATTGCCGGTTACGTCGCCATCCTGGCGCCTGGCGCGCTCGGCCTGTCGATCACGGCCTTCGCGCAGGTGATGCTCGAGCCGACTGGCGAATCGGCCTGCGAAGCCTTCGAGGATGCGGTTGCAGCGATTCCCGAAGTGCTCGAATGCCATTCCGTCAGCGGTGACGCGGACTACATGCTGCGCATCGTCGTTCCCGATCTGGCCGCCTTCGCCGAACTGACGATGAAACGCCTGCTCGGCCTGCCGGGAGTCGGTCGCCTGCGGACCAGCATCGCGCTGCAGACCGTCAAGCAGACGCATGCCTTGCCGCTCGACCACCTGACGCACCCGAGCAAGCCGCGGCAGCGGGTGCGCTACGCCGAAGGCTAGCAGCCTGCCGGACTTGCAGGGTGGTTTGCAGCCGACTTGGTCGAGTCCGACCGGCTGCTAGGGCGTCGGCCCGGCGTCCGGACCCGCTGCGCGCTCGAGCCCGGCAGCCGTCGCCTTGGCGGCGCGCATCAGCGCGCGGGCGCGGCACAGGTCCTCCCAGGCGCGCGCCTTGTCGTGCAGCGTTCGCAACAGATAGGCCGGATGATAGCTGACGACCACCGGAATGTTCTCGCCGCCGGTCGGCGAGTTGTAAGCGAATGACCGTCCGCGCATGTTGGCCAGCGAGCCGACCTCGCCGAGCACGGCGTGCGCCGCCGCGCGGCCCAGCAGCACGATCAGGCGCGGCTGCAGGAGGACAATCTGTCGTCTCAGGAAGGGTGCGCAGGCCGCGATCTCCGAGGGTTCGGGCGTGCGGTTGCCGGGCGGTCGGCATTTGACCGCATTGGCGATGTACACGTCCCGGCCGCGCTGCAGGTCGATCGCTGCCAGCATCGCATCGAGCAGCTTGCCAGCCGGTCCGACGAAGGGCTCACCGCGCGCATCTTCCTCCGCCCCCGGGCCTTCGCCGATGAACAGCCAGTCGGCCTTGAGGTCACCGACACCCAGCACGGCCTGTCGGCGCCCCTGACAGAGATTGCAGGCGCGACAGGTGGCGGCGCTCTGCCGCAACTCCTCCCACCCCATGCCGGCGATCTCCGCGTTCCGCTCGCCCACCGCTACCGGCACTGCCGCAGGTGCCGCTGCCACAACGGCCTCGCCGGACGACGGGGGCGCCGCTTCCGGCCCCGCTGCCCTACCGCCCACCAGCGGCTGCGCCACGTCCGCAGATTGCCGTCGCAGTCGCCAGAGCGGCGACAGCCCCATCTCACGCAGCAATTGCAGGCGCGTCAGGAGCGGGCGACGCGGTTCGCCACCCATCAGGCGCGAATCCTGCCCAGCTCGCACCGCAAGACCAACGCATCCTCGCGTCCATCGGCCAGCGGGTAGTAGTCGCGTCGCAGGCCGATCTGCCGAAAGCCGAACTGCCGGTACAGCGCCAGCGCACTTTCATTCGACGGCCGCACCTCGAGCAGCAGGCCGCTCGCACCGGCCTGCCGCGCGGTACTCATCGCGCACCGCAGCAGCCGCGTGCCAAAGCCCATCCGCTGTCGCTTGCCGAGCACGCCGATGTTGAGCAGGTGCGCCTCGTCCACGGCGATCATGAGCACGAAGTAGCCGACCAGCTCGCCAGCGACACGGCAGCCCCAGGCGCTGTAGCCGCTGTCGATCGAATCGACGAAGTTGCCGCGTGTCCACGGATAGGGAAAGACGCCCTGCTCGATCGCGACCATCTCGTCGACATCGTGATGACCGAGAGGCAACATCTCGACGCACGGCACGAGCACGGCGCTCAAGCCCTTCCCCCGCTTGCCAGACGTTCAGCGACCGTCAGCGCGACCTTGTTGCGCACATAGCGAGGCGCGACCGCTGCCGCATCCACCCCCTCGCCCCGCGCCAGTCGCGGCGCCGCCAGGCGGGCGACCGCGCCGGCATCCGGAAGCAGTTCGGGCAACCAGTCGCACACCCGCGTCGACAGCCGCTGTCGCAACACCGGATGGGCGGCGAGGCCGTTGCCGCAGGCGAGCCAGCCCCCCGTATCGGGAAGGGGCACCTCGCCGGGGTGGCAGACAGCTGTCGTCAGGGTCTCGTCGCCGGCGACGAAACGGCCGTGGTACACCTCGCCCATGCGCGCGTCGAGGAGAACGATCACGCGCTCGCCACCGCTCGCCAGTGCCATCGCCTCGAGCGTGCCGACGGCAATCACCGGCAGGGCATGCGCCACAGCCAGTCCCTGCGCCACACCACAGGCGACACGCAGGCCGGTGAAAGAGCCCGGGCCCGCGGCGAAGGCGATGCCGTGCAGATCGCTGCAAGCGAGCCCGGCTTCCTGCAAGGCGCTGCCGAGCAAAGGCAGTAGAGTCTGCGAATGCGCCGGACCAGCCGGGCAACTGCGGCGCAGCAGAGTGCCGTTGGACCAGAGGGCGATGGAGCCCGACTCGGTGGACGTCTCGATGGCCAGCAGATTCATCGCCCGTATTCTACCCGTCCTCGCTGCCGACGTCGCCTGCGGCGCATGGAGGTTCGATTCGCGCCGCCGATCCGGCGCAGCGACCGCTGCTGCGCCGCAACAGAAAGAGCGCCGATTCTGGCCGGCGGCTGGCTTTCCCGATACAATGTCAGGGCCTTCGAACGACGCGCCAGCGGCGCGCCAAACCCACAAATCAACAATGGAAAGTACCGCGATGAAAGTACTGCTATTGACGCGAGAGTACCCTCCCTACGTTTACGGCGGAGCCGGTGTTCACGTCGAGTATCTGTCTGGCGAACTGGCCAGACTGATGCATGTCGAAGTTCGCTCCTTTGGCGACCAGGACACTGTGGTCGACGGCGTGCGGGTCAAGGGCTTTCCTTTCGGCAAGGGCAGCTTTGCCCACGTCGACAAGAAGCTCAGCGGTGCGCTCGACACCTTCGAGGCGAATCTCGAAACCCTCAGCGAACAGGTCGATGCCGACATTGTGCACGTGCACACGTGGTACGCACACCTCGGCGGCGTTCTCGCCAAGACCCTCTATGGCATCCCGCTGGTGCACACGGTGCATTCGCTTGAGCCGCTGCGACCGTGGAAAAGGGAACAGCTCGGCTGCGGTTATGACATGTCGTCATGGATCGAGAAGACCTCGCTCGAGATGGCGGACGCGGTGATCGCCGTCTCCGAGGGAACCAAGCAGGACATCCTCGAGCATTTCGACATCGAACCGGCAAAGATCTCGGTGATCTACAACGGCATCAACGTCGAGCAGTACCACCCGACCGACGAGACGACCGCGCTCGAGAAGTATGGCGTCGACCCCGGCAAGCCGATCGTCCTCTTCGTCGGCCGCATCACCCGCCAGAAGGGGATCGTCCATCTGGTCAATGCGATCCACTACATCAACCGCGATGCGCAGATCGTCCTCTGTGCCGGTGCCGCCGACACCAAGGAGGTGCTGCACGAGATGGAGATGGCGGTCAAGCGTGTTCGCCAGGAGGGCTTCAGCAACGTCGTCTGGATTCAGGAAATGGTCAGCAAGGAAGAGGCGATCCAGCTCTACTCGCACGCCACCGTCTTCTGCTGCCCGTCGATCTACGAACCGTTCGGGATCATCAACCTCGAGGCGATGGCCTGCCGTACGGCCGTCGTCGCGAGCGCCGTTGGCGGCATCAAGGAAGTCGTCGTCGACGGGGTCACCGGCTTCCTCGTGCCACTCGAGCAGCTGCACGTCGCGCCGTTCGAGCCAGTCAATCCGGACCTCTTCTCGCGCGACCTCGCGGCCGCGATCAACAAGGTCCTCAACGACCCGGAACTCGCCGAGTCGATGGCTGCCGCGGGTCAGCAGCGGGCGCGGGACGTCTTCAGCTGGACGAGCATCGCACAACAGACGAAACGGCTCTACGATTCGCTGCTGAAATGATCTTCGCTGCGGGCGGCCGCATCGCCGGGACGGACCGTGATCCGCTCGGCCGGTTGCGTCGCTCCGCATCCGGCGCCCGGTATGCCCACGCGCCGGCATGGATGGACGGGCCCGCAGAGCCCGTCCGGTTTTGAGTCTTTTCCTGCCGGCGATGCCGGTACAGGATTCAGGAGCAGCATGATGGTTCCCGAGAACTACCCCCGTGTGATCATCGAGGCGGTCGAGCCGCAAGTCCAGGGCGGCCGCTTCCCCATCAAGCGCGTCATCGGCGAGAAGGTCGCCGTCAGCGCGGACATCTACAAGGAGGGCCACGACAGACTGGCGGCGATGCTCAAGGTACGCCGGGTCGGCGAGAAGCGCTGGCACGAGAGTCCGATGGCCCAGGGCGACAACGACCGCTGGTATGGCGACTTCACCGTCGGCGCGATCGGCTGCTGGGAGTACACGATCGAGGCCTACGCCGAGCGTTACCTGTCCTGGGTCGACGAGATCGGCAAGAAGAATGTCCCCGGCGCCAACCTGAACAGCGAACTCCTCGAAGGACTGCAGATCATCAGAACCGCGGCCGCGCTCGCGCCGGCCGCCGCGCGAACCCGCATCAACGGGCTGCTGACGGCGATGGAGAGCGCGCTCGCCGTCGACGAGCAGCAGGGCGCGATCGACCTCGGCATCGGCGCCGTCATGCGCAGCCTGATGGCGAGCTGCGCCGACCGCAGCGAGGGCTACGAGCTCGACCCGCCGCTGAAGATCATGGTCAATCGCCCGGTCACCCGCTTCGCCGCCTGGTACGAATTCTTCCCCCGCTCGCAGGGCAGCATGCCGTACCGCCATGGCACGCTGCAGGACAGCATTCGCCGCCTGCGCGAGATCAAGGCGATGGGCTTCGATGTCGTCTACCTGCCGCCGATCCATCCGATCGGCCACAGCTTCCGCAAGGGCAAGAACAACAGCCTGGTCGCGGTTCCGGGCGACGTCGGCAGCCCGTGGGCGATCGGCAACGAACACGGCGGGCACATGGCGCTCGAGCCGCAACTCGGCACCTGGGCCGACTGGGACCAGTTCGTCGCCACCTGTCGCGAACTCGGAATCGAGATCGCCCTCGACTACGTCATGAACTGCTCACCCGACCATCCGTACGTGGCGGAGCACCCGGACTGGTTCTTCCATCGGCCCGACGGCTCGATCAAGTATGCCGAGAACCCGCCGAAAAAGTACCAGGACGTCTACCCCCTGAACTTTGGCACCACGGACCGCGCCGGGCTGTGGCAGGAAATGCTGAAGATCTTCCTCTTCTGGGTCGACAAGGGCGTCACGACCTTCCGCGTCGACAACCCGCACACCAAGCCCGTGCCGTTCTGGGAGTGGGTGATCGCCGAGGTGCACCGCAAGCATCCGGAGGTCATCTTCCTCGCCGAAGCCTTCACCAAGCCGAAGATGATGCGCCTGCTGGCGAAGGTGGGTTTCGCCCAGTCCTACACCTACTTCACCTGGCGCAACCACAAGCATGACCTGACCGAGTACGTCAGCGAGCTGACCTGCGGCGAGATGAAGGAGTACTTCACCGGCAACTTCTTCGCCAACACGCCGGACATCCTGCCGCCGATCCTGCAGTTCGGCGGTCGCCCGGCATTCATCATGCGCGTCGTCCTGGCGGCGACACTGTCGAGCGTCTATGGCATCTACAGCGGCTACGAGCTGTGCGAGAACGAAGCCATTCCGGGCAAGGAGGAGTACCTCGACTCGGAGAAATACGAAATCCGCGTGCGTGACTGGAAAGCGCCGGGCCACATCATCGACATCATCACCCGGCTCAACCAGATCCGCCGCGACTCGCCGGCGCTGCAGACCTACAACAACGTTCTCTTCCTGGGCGCCGACAATCCGCAGATCCTCGCTTACGCCAAGATGACCGACGATCGCTCGGACATCATCGTCTGCGTCGTCAACCTCGACCCCTTCCACAAGCACGGATCGGTGCTGCACATTCCGCTCGCCACCTTCGGCATCGAGGCCGGCGAGCAGTACCAGGCACATGACCTGCTGTCCGACGAGCGCTATCGCTGGAGCGGCCCGACGGCCTATGTCGAGCTAGCGCCGGACAGCAAGATGGCGCACGTGATCAAGATCCGTCGCTGGTAGACCGGCCACTGCCGGCAGCCATCCGGCTGCCGGCAGCGTTGCGCCCAGCCCGCTCGCTCGCGCTGGATCGGCGTCAGTCGGCCTGTGCGATCGCGCGCCTGAACACCAGATCCTCTCCCGTCAACTCGCTCAGCTCGATGCGTACCGGCTGCACCTTCCAGATCTGCTCGCAGTACTCCCTGATCGCGCGATCGGAGGAGAAGAAACCCGAGCGTGCCACGTTGAGGATCGACATCCGCGTCCACCGCTCGGAGTCGAGGTAGCTCGTCGACACCCGCTCCTGGCAGTCGATGTACGACTGGAAATCGGCCAGCAGCATGTACTCGTCGTGGTTCAGCAGGTTGTCGACCAGCGGCCTGAAGATGTCACGGTCGCCCCGCGTGAAGAAGCCTCCGGCGATCAGGTCGATCACTTCCCGCAGGTGCGGATTCGCCTCATACCAGGCGCGCGGCCGATAACCGGTCCGGCGCAGTTCCTTGACCTGGGGAACGTCCATGCCGAAGAGGAAGAAGTTCTCCTCGCCGACCTGTTCGCGGATCTCGACGTTGGCTCCGTCGAGCGTGCCGATGGTCAGCGCGCCGTTCATCTGGAACTTCATGTTGCCGGTGCCGGAAGCCTCCTTGCCGGCGAGCGAGATCTGCTCCGACAGGTCGGCAGCGGGAAAGATCGCATGCGCGTTCTTGACGTTGTAGTTGGGGTAGAAGACGACCTGCAGCTTGCCGCGCATCGCCGGATCGCGCCCGATCAGATCGGCGACCGCGGTGATCAAGCGGATCATCAGCTTGGCCATGGCATAACCCGGCGCCGCCTTGCCGCCGAAAATGACGGTTCGCGGCGCCACGTCGAGGTTCGGATCGTCCTTCAGCCGCTTGTACAGCGAGACGATGTGCAGCAGGTTGAGGTGTTGCCGCTTGTACTCGTGAATGCGCTTCACCTGCACGTCGAACATCGTCTCCGGATCGATGTCAACGACCGTGCTGCGCCCGATCTCGCGCATCAGCCGCAGCTTGTTCGACGCCTTGACGCGCCGCCACTCGGCGCGGAACGCGGCGTCATCGGCGTGCCGCTCCAGTTCGCGCAGGCGCGGCATGTCGGTCACCCAGCCCTTGCCGATGACCTCGTCGATCAACCCGGACATCGCCGGATTGGCGAGCAGGACAAAACGGCGCGGCGTGACGCCGTTGGTCTTGTTGCTGAACTTCTCGGGCCACATTTCGTGGAAATCGCGCAGCACGTCGGACTTGAGCAACTCCGAATGCAGTGCGGCGACGCCATTGACGGCGAAGCTGCCGACCACCGCCAGGTGCGCCATGCGCACGTAGCGCGCACCGTCCTCGTCGATCAGCGACATCCGGCGCAGGCGGTCGTGGTCGAACGGGAAATGGATGCGCACCTCGTCGAGGAAACGCTCGTTGATCTCGCAGATGATCTCGTAGTGTCGCGGCAGGACGCGCCGGAAGAGATCGAGCCGCCACTTCTCGAGCGCCTCGGGCAACAGCGTGTGATTGGTGTAGGCAAAGGTGCGGCGGGTGATCGACCACGCCTGGTCCCACTCCATGCCGTACTCGTCCACCAGCAGCCGCATCAGTTCGGCAACGGCGATGGACGGGTGGGTGTCGTTCAACTGAACGACGAACTTCTCGTCGAAGTGATCAAGATTCTGTTCCCGCTGCAGTTGCAGGCGGATCATGTCCTGCAGCGAACACGAGACGAAGAAGTATTGCTGCTCGAGGCGGAGTTGCTGGCCAGCCTCGGTCTCGTCATTCGGATAGAGCACCTTGGTGATCGTCTCCGAGCAGATCTGTGCGTCGACCGCCTGGAAGTAGTTGCCGGCATTGAAGGCGGCGAAATCGAAGGATTCCGGCGCCTCGGCGCTCCACAGGCGCAACCGGTTGGGCGTATTCACCCCAAAGCCGAGAACCGGCATGTCCCATGCCGTGCCGCGCACGAGCTTGCCGGGCACCCACTGCACGCGCAGGCGACGGTTGCCGAGCGCCTCGTAGTGGTGCTCGGTGTGGCCGCCGAGCTTGATCTCGAAGGCGATGTTCGGACGGTGGATCAGCCACGGGCTGCCCGCACGCAGCCACTTGTCGGTCAGCTCCACCTGCCAGCCATCGCGGATCGCCTGCGTGAAGATGCCGAACTCGTAGCGGATGCCATAGCCGATGGCCGGGATCTCGAGCGTCGCCAGCGAATCGAGGTAGCACGCCGCCAGGCGGCCGAGGCCGCCGTTGCCGAGGCCAGGTTCCTGCTCCTGATCGAGCAGCACCTCGAGGTCCAGCCCGAGTTCCTTCATCGCCTGCCGTGTGGTGTCGTAGATTCCCAGATTGATCAGGTTGTTGCCGAGCTGCGGGCCGATCAGGAATTCGGCGGACATGTAGCAGACGGTACGACTGCCACGATCGCGATAGGTCCGTGCCGTCTGCACCCAGCGTTGCAGCAGGCGGTCGCGCACCGCCTGGGCCAGCGCGACGAAGCAGTCGTGGCGCGTCGCGACCTGTGGAAAGCGCGCCTGTACATACACCAGCTTGTCCAGCAGCGCGCGCTTCAGCGCGTCGACGCCGAGCCCGGTGCGCCGGTCCTCGCGTCCTGTCAGAAACCCGGGATTCAGCTCGTCAGAAACCCCGCCCCCGGCCTTGGTCTTGTCGTTCATGTGAAAACCCCCGCAACACTGTTCTTCAGCCATGTGTGAGAAATCGTGAAACACCCCTCAGCGCTTCACGCCAGAGCCGAGTCTATAGTATTGTTCGAGGTTGCGCACCTGGGCCCGTTTGTTGCGTCGCCCCGCCCGGAGCCGGCGGGTACCCCTCTTGTGGAAGGCTTTTTCGCCAACCAGGCTGGCACTCACCCGTTGGCCAGCAATGAGTCGGATGACCGACGGTGGGGTCGGCCCTTCGGCCTCGCCCGTCGCCACGATCGCGGCGCCGCTCCGCCCAGGCCACTTCAGGACGAAGAGACGATGCCCTACCCGCTGCTGCTTGCCTGCTTCACCGCGCTGGCGCTGCTCGGCTGCGCCGGCACCACATCGCCACCGGCAACGGCGCCAGCGACACCGACGCGACCGGCGACGCTCGCCCTGGCGCTTGGCGGCGGCGCAGCCCACGGTCTTGGCCCTGTCGGCGTGATCAAGATTCTCGACTCTCCGGCAGTGAGCCGCAGCGACTGCAACACTCCCGGACAGCGGACGGCAAGTCGATGCGCCTGCTGAAGGACTGTTCCCTGGCGGCCCTGACCGCCGGCTTCGTCGCGGTCTTGGTCGGCTTCACCAGTTCGGCGGTGATCGTCTTCCAGGCGGCACGGACGCTGCAGGCGAGCCCGGCGGAAATCGCTTCGTGGATGCTGGCGCTCGGTCTGGGAATGGGGCTGACCAGCATCGGCCTCTCGCTGCGTTTCCGGGTGCCGGTGCTGACCGCCTGGTCCACCCCCGGTGCGGCGATGCTGATCACCGGCGCCGCCGGCGTCTCGCTGCCCGAGGCGACCGGCGCCTTTCTCGTCTCTGCGGCGCTGATCACCGCCTGCGGCTTCTCCGGCTGGTTCGAAAGAATGATCGCCCGCATGCCGCTCTCGATCGCTTCCGGCATGCTCGCCGGCGTCCTGCTGCGTTTCGGACTCGACGCCTTCGGCGCGATGGTGAGCCAGTTCGCGCTGGTCTTCCCGATGTTCTGCACCTATCTCTTCGGCCGCCGGTTGCTGCCGCGCTACGCGATCGTCGTCACCCTGCTGCTCGGCATCGGCATTGCCGGCGTGCAGGACCAGTTGCGCCTCGATGGTCTGCAGCTCGAACTGGCGGCACCGGTGTTCATCGCGCCGCGTCTTTCGTGGACGGCACTGGTCGGCGTCGCCCTGCCGCTGTTCGTCGTCACCATGGCGTCGCAGAACGTTCCTGGCGTCGCGGTCATCCGCGCCTCCGGCTATCGCGTGCCGATCTCGCCGCTGATCGGCTGGACCGGCGCCGCCAACCTGCTGCTCGCCCCCTTCGGCGGCTTCGCGCTCAATCTCGCGGCGATCACGGCCGCCATCTGCATGGGCCGCGAGGCGCACGAGGATCCCGGGCGGCGCTACGTCGCCGCAATCGCCGCCGGCGCCTTCTACGTCCTCATCGGTCTCTTCGGCGCGACCGTCGGTGCGCTCTTTCTCGCCTTGCCGCGGGAACTCGTCCTCGCCATCGCCGGCTTCGCGCTGCTCGGCACGATCGGCAGCGGCTTGGCCAGCGCGCTCGTCGAGGAAAGCGAGCGCGAGCCGGCGCTGCTGACCTTTCTCGTCACCGCCTCCGGGGTCACGCTGGCCGGCATCGGCTCCGCCTTCTGGGGACTCCTCGCCGGGCTGGCCGCGCTCTTCGTGCTGCGCGTCACGCCAGCACAACTGCGCCGCCTGCGCCCACGGAGGAGCGAGTCCACCGTCACTGGCGGCGCTGCGCCACCGGCCGGCGCGCCGGGCAAGACGACCGACTGAGCCGCGTGCGGGCAGCCCGAAGCGACCCCTCGCCAGCCGGACGAGAGCGGTCGCCGGTCGCGCCTTCAGCCCTCGAGAGCCTCCCAGCGTTCGAGCAGAGCCAGCAACTCCTCGTCGATCGCATGCAGCCGCACCGCCAGGCTCTGCGCCTCCTGGGGCGGCGACTGATACAGCGCGGGATCGGCGAGACGCTCGCCGATCCGCTTCTGTTCCGCCTCGAGACCGGCGATGCGGTCCGGCAAGGCGGCGAGCTCCTGCGCCTCCTTCCAGGTCAGCCGGCCACCCGCCGCGCTCCTCGTCACCACCTTCCTGGAGCCGTCGCCGGCACGGGTCGCCGCCGTCTGGGTGTCACGCGACCGCAGTCCGCCCATCGCCGGCACCTCATCGCGCTGCCGAGTCGCCTGATGATCGGCCCAATCCTGGTAGCCGCCAGCGTACTCGCGCCAGATCCCGTCGCCTTCGGCGGCAATCGTCTGCGTCACGACATTGTCGAGGAACGCTCGATCATGGCTGACGAGGAACAGCGTGCCGGGGTAATCCTGCAACAACTCCTCGAGCAGCTCGAGCGTCTCGATGTCGAGATCGTTGGTCGGCTCGTCGAGGACGAGGACGTTCGCCGGTCGCGCGAAGAGGCGCGCCAACAGCAGGCGGTTGCGCTCGCCACCGGACAGCGAGCTGACCAGCGAACGCGCCCGCTGCGGCGCAAAGAGAAAATCGCCGAGGTAGCTGATGACGTGCTTCTTCTGGTTGCCGATCTCGACGAAGTCCGAACCGGGCGAGATGATGTCGATCAGTGTCGCCTGTTCGTCGAGTTGGCTGCGGAACTGGTCGAAGTACGCCACCTGCACCTTCGTGCCCACGATCACCCGCCCCGTGTCGGGCGCCAGCTCGCCGAGGATCAGCCGCAGCAGGGTCGTCTTGCCGGCACCATTCGGGCCGATGATGCCGATCTTGTCGCCGCGCTGCACACGACACGAGAAGTCCCGCACCACGCACTTGTCGGCAAAGCGCTTGCCGACCCCTTCGAGCGCTGCCACCAGTTTGCCGCTGCGGTCGCCGGCATCGAGCGTCAGTTCGACCTTCCCCTGCCGTTCGCGGCGCGCCTGTCGCTCCCGTCGCAGGCGCTCGAGGCGCAGGACCCGCCCTTCGTTGCGGGTCCGCCGCGCCTTGATTCCCTGCCGGATCCACACTTCCTCCTGCGCCAGGAACTTGTCGAAACGCGCATTCGCGAGCGCCTCGTCGTGCAGCATCGCCTCCTTGCGGGCCTGGTACTCGGCGAAGCTGCCGGGGCAGGAAAGCAGGCGACCGCGGTCGAGTTCGACGATGCGCGTCGCGACCCGCTCGAGGAAACGGCGGTCATGGGTGATCAACACCAGCGTCATCGTCGAGTGCAGCAGCATCTCCTCCAGCCATTCGATCGCCGCCACGTCGAGGTGATTCGTCGGCTCGTCGAGCAACAGCAGGTCGGGCGACACGGCGAGTGCCTGCGCCAGCGCCAGGCGCTTCTTCTGGCCGCCGGAGAGCGTTCCGACGAGGCGCTCGGCGTCGAGCGAGAAGCGCTGGATGACGCGCTCGGCCTGCGCCTCGAAAGACCAGGCCTGGCGCGCCTCCAGTTCCGTCTGCAGCGTGTGCATCCGCTGCAGCAGTTCGTCCTCGTCAGCGCCTGCCTCGCCGAGCGCATGCGACACCGTGTGGTACTCGCCGAGCAGCCGCGAAACCTCGCCCATGCCCGCGACCACCGCCTCGAAGACGGTCTGCCCGGCGGCAAACGGCGGTTCCTGTGGCACGTAGCCGATGCGCAGCCCCGGCTGCAACCACAGCTTCCCGTCGTCGAGCCCGCCGCAACCGGCGAGTGCCGCGAGCAGCGACGACTTGCCGGTGCCGTTGCGGCCGATCAGTGCCACCCTTTCGCCCGCGTCGAGCTGGAAATCGGCATGGTCGAGCAGCGGCACGTGGCCAAAGGCGAGCGAGGCGTCGGTGAGAATGATGTACGGCATGGGCTGGAATCGTTGCAGCGGAGAAGGAAGCGGGAGAGCGATGCCGGGACGACGGTCGCGTCCGTCTGCCGCCGACAGCCCGGCATTCTACCGCGAGCCAGCCGCCAGAGACCTTGGGGGCACGCATTCGGGCATCCAGTGGCCACCGACGGCGGGCCGTCGCCATGCACCCGGCCCTCGCGCCCTGCCAATCGCGGTGCGGTCCGCTGCGGCTTGGCGGAAATCCGAGCCAGCGGCTACAATACGCGCCCTCCTCCTCGTAGCACAATGGACAGTGCACACGCCTCCTAAGCGTGGGATACAGGTTCGATTCCTGTCGAGGGGACTTTCCGGGCGTCCGCCGAAGTCCGAAGAAGTCCAAAACACCAATGTATTCATGTGTTAAGGCAACATCTCTGATCCATCTCCATCTCGGAAAGTCCACCCATATCCGCGCCTGACAGGGGTATAATTTGGGGTACGCGAACACCTGTTGGGGTACGATGCCACTATCAGATACAGCGGTGCGAGCCGCCAAACCCAGCGAGCGACCAGTAAAGCTGTTCGACGGCCGGGGCTTGTTCCTTCTCGTAACGCCGGCCGGCGGCAAGCTTTGGCGCTTCAAGTACCGGTTTGGGGACAAAGAAAAGCTCCTTGCCCTCGGAAAGTACCCCGACATCACGCTCAAGGAGGCGCGGGTGCGCAGCGACGATGCGCGCAAGCTACTGGCGCATGCGATAGATCCAGGCGAGCAGCGAAGGGTCGGCGAAAACACCTTCGAGGTGGTGGCGCGCCGGTGGTATGCCTTGCAAAAGGCGTCGCTAGTGGAGAGTTTTGCAATCAAGGTGATCCGTTCGCTCGAAGCCGATGCGTTCCCCACAATCGGTGCCCGACCAATCAATGACATCAAGCCCCCCGAGGTACTGGCAATGCTTCGCAAGGTCGAGGCGCGCGGAGCTCTCGAAACGTTGAAGCGAGTGCGACAGCGTGTTGCCGATGTGTTCACCTTTGCCATAGCTGAGGGCCTGCGGGAGGACGTCAATCCGGTCACCGGCCTTGAGAAGGCTCTCAAGAGTGCCAAGGCTGAACATCGCCCTTCACTGCACGCACGACAACTGCCGGAGTTCTTCATCCGGCTGGATGCAGCGCGGATTTCGAGACCGGTAAAGCTGGCCGTTCGCCTATCACTGCTGACCTTCCTGCGGCCTGGGGAACTTCGATGCGCGCGCTGGGAGGAGATTGACCTTGGCACGGCCACTTGGTCTGTCCCCGGCGAACGCGACCGTACCCGTGGGCTGGTTGGCATGAAGATGAAGGAAGACCATTTGGTCCCGCTGTCTACACAAGCAGTCCGGGTCCTTCGGGAGCTACAGTCCTATTCGGGAGACGCCGACTTGGTTTTCCCAAACCGCAACGACTCAATGCGGCCAATCAGCGACGGCACCGTCAACAGTGCACTTCGCGCGATGGGTTATTCGGCGGCAGAGGCCTGTGGACACGGATTCCGCGCGACCGCAGCCAGTGCTCTGGCAGAAATGGGTTTCAGACGCGAAGTAATCGACTGCCAGTTGTCGCACCGTGAGCGTAACGTTGTGCTAGGAGCCTATGTGCACTTGGCGGAGTACCTCGATGAACGGCGGCATATGATGCAGCACTGGGGTGACCACCTTGACAAGCTGGAGCATGGGGGAGAGTCCATACCATGGAAGGGAGGGGCGTCTGAAGAGGTCAAGGCAGGCAGACCCACCCGACCGAGACCATAGAACAGGTTCAGTCTGGTGCTTGAGGCGGCAGTGCCGGGCTGCGACAAGGCCCTCTTGCCAAACAGTGTGAGCATGTGGGATGTGATAGGCGTGAGGTCGGCAAAGCCTTCACCTGCTCCGACCGACTGGCCTGAATCCGTTCGCTGATCCACACCTGCACCTCAGCCTCAGACAACCTGATCTCGGCGCCATGACGCTGGCACAAGTGGCGTCATGAATGC